>FQKF010055107.1_pt1 | contig 81133 bp, 58 predicted proteins | sample 1504521 | NCBI WGS metagenome assembly FQKF01 (sample SAMEA4475357, study PRJEB15587) | soil metagenome | biome: Soil; feature: Field | place: India | collected 2015-03-11 | depth 0 m
GGTAGGTGATACTGATACGCCGGTTACAGGAACTGTTTGAGATGGAACAGGTTCATTTCCAAAAACTTTAACACCATCGACATACATTGGTATTGATGGCATTTGCTTTAGGGTAGATGAAATACCAACCCATGATGGATCGTTTGTAGGATCCCATGCTGATGCAGGAGCATTAGGAAGACTTATTCTCATCTGGGCTTCCTTTTTATCATATTGTTGCCCACCTGGATATATTTCAGTTCCAGGTTTAAATGTAACTTCAGTATAATATAAACCCGTTGAAGCATCAGCAGGTAATAATTGGGTAAAATTAACTACTCCAGCATTATTTGTTTGAACTACATAGTTTGAAGCAGAATATCCGGCAGCTAAACCTTCAGAAATATTAACATATAATCTAAATTTATATTGCGAACCTTCACGAGCAGGCCAAGCAGTGTGATTATAAACCCAGACCGACCATTCAGAGAAATTAGTACCGGAAGCATTTGATTTAGCTTCAACAAAATATTCATCTTTAGGTGTTTCTGCCACAGGGAAATTAGCCAGTGGAGTTCCTCCATAGTCCATAACAAACTTGGCTAATAATCCAGAAAATAGGGCATTATAGTCGCATGCAACTTCATTATTAGTATAATTAGAACGGTCATCGGTATATGCATCGTTACTACCTGGTCCACCCACTAAAGCACCATAAAGAATATGACGTGTTTCAGTTGGAGGTCCCTGAACATTATTCGACCATGCACCATGTGCTCCGCGGTGGTGAGGATTAACTGGAGGATTATTTCCAAATCCACATACATAACTACGATTTGATGGATTTGAACCTAAAGCATAGTGCAGTTGTTGTCTGGCAAAATTTTTATATTTGGTAGTTTTTGCTGCAGTAGTAGCTACATCGGCATAATACGAAGCAACAAAAGCCGTATTCATGGCATAACGAAGTGAACCCCAAATATCGAGAAATGCTAGACCACCAGGTGTATAAGTTATTCTAGAACCGTTATAACCATCGGTCCAATAATCAAGAAAGCGTTCGGCATCTATTTTATATTTTTCTTTTCCGGTAAGCTTGGCTAAAAGAGCATAACAACCATAGCTTTTGTCGTCCCAGGCAATTGTCCATTTATAGGCTTTAACTGGTTCTTGACCCTGATTACCTAAATTATCATAATAGGTTTCAGCCTTTGATAGATAAGTAGCATCGCCAGTTGCTCTGTATAACCATATTGCTCCCCACACTAATTCATCATTATATCCACTCCATGAATTATAGTATCCGGCAGCATCAGTAATTGCATCGGAATATTTTCCTTTATAAGTTTCAGCGAAAGTATATAGCTGTTTAGCGTGACTTAGTAGAGTTGCACTATAAGTAGGGTCATCAGTTTTAAATACTATACTGGCAGCAGCCATTGCAGCAGCGGTTTCGGCAGCTAAATCAGACCCGGGTTTTGAAGCATCAATTTTATATGCTGGACGAGACATACGCATTACTTCAGGTGGACCCCAAAATGCATGGTCGAGCCCGCCATTTCCAACTTGACCATACAATTCATTGGGTGCTGTATGACATTTAATAAAATAGTCATTTACATATCTTAAATTTCTTTTCAGATATGTCATTTGTCCTGAAGAAATATAACCTTCAGCAAAATCAATAGCTCCCCATGCTAACGCTGTAGCTGTAAAAGCCATTGGAAAATTGAATTTTACATGATCACCGGCATCAAACCAACCGCCTGTTAGATCCTTCCCTACATCAGCCCCATCATTCATAGCAGCATTTGCACGCCACGTTACTCGATTTCCAGGGGCAATTTTTGATTCCTGACATTCATAAAAAAACATCGATTTTTGTAAAACCTCGGCATAATTATAAGTTGCCTGTCCGAGAAGTTTAGATGTAAAAAACCACAATATACTCCATATTATTATTAATGGAGCATGGGTAAAATAAAATTTGTTCTTCATAAAAAAATGTTTTTGGGTTAATAATTGTTTAACTTTTGTTAGATAAATTTGGTTAGATAAAAAACTTGTTTTGTTTTCGTGGTTAAAAATAGACTCAAAAGTATTTTAAATGTTACTTAAATTATTCGACATAAATACGACATCAACTACGACAGAACTACGACAAATTACACACAATAACTTGTTAATCAATGATTTATTATATTTTGTTTAAAAACTCCGTTAAACTAGCATTTGGTGGCAAATTAAATCGCTTTCTCAGTCTTGAGCGGGCTTTTTCCACACCACGGGGTGAAATATTTAGCAAAAAAGCGAGCTCTTTTGTACTCAAATCTAATTTCAGATAAGCACAGAGTCGTAATTGGGTTAAACCTAAATCAGGATAAAGCTTTTTTAAACGTTGAATAAAATCAGCATGAACCTCATTAAAATGTTTTTCAAGCCGTTCCCAATCTTTCTCAGTAGCAAATTCGTTTTTTAAGATTTGTCCAATCTCTTCTATTTTCGATTTTACTTTTTTATCATTAATCAGAGGCGCATTTTGTTCAATCAAATTATTTATCTTTTGTAATATGTCATTTTTGTGCGACAACTGTAGTACAATAGTGGTTAACTCAGAGTTTTTTGAAGCCAACAATGCCTCCTGACGATTTTTTTCCGATAAAAGCTTTTCTTCCTGTAGTTTTAACTGTGCCTTTTCAATTTTCAATTGTTCTTCAGCCATGCGCCTTTCAAATTCGGCTTTTTGAACCTCCCATTTACTCTGTTCTTTTGTATACCAACTGTATATTATAAATAAAACTATAATGGCAATGGCAATCTTAAACCAGAATCGTAACCAAAAAGGGGGTATAATTGAAAATTTTAGCGAAGCTTCACTAATAATATGGTTATTTTTATCTAACATTTGTACAACAAAACGATATTTTCCCGGATCTAAATTAGTGTATGATACAGAGTGATTACCATTATAATCATAACTCCAGTCGGTATTAAATCCTTCCAGTTTATAACGACAGGTATACATCCGCAACGTGTAACTCAATGGAGAATAATGTAATGTAATTGAATTATGTTTAAATTTCAGTTTCAATTCATCAATAAATTCAAGATCTTTAGTTAATATTACTTCTCCATCAATTTTCTGACCTATATCGATCTCTTTATTATGTAGAAAAAAACGCGTAATTTTTAAAGGCGCACTTAAATAATTTTTTAGTACATCGGCAGGATTAAAAAATAATAAACCCTCAATAGAGCCAAAATATAAAAACTTATCATTGTGATGTACAGCATTTTCTAAGAATGTCGAACTAATTAAACCTTCTGCACGCGTATAATTAACAAATTTATTATTCTCTATATCAAACAAAGTAATACCATAATTAGTAGCTAACCAGATATTACCATCTCTATCCTGTGTAATACTATTTATCGTATTATTTGCTAATCCATCAGATGAAAAATATTTTTTAAATGAATTTCGCTCTCTATTATATAAATTCAAGCCGTAACGAGTGCCAACCCATAAATTTTTATGACTATCTTCAAATATGGATAAAACCAGATCATCGCTTATTGCGCCAGAATCTGCTTTATTTGAAAAATAATTAACAAACTCACGTTTGACCGGGTCGTAACGATTTAGCCCAAATGAAGTTGCTATCCATATAAAACCATATGAATCTGGAACTATCGCTTTTATCCAATTTAACGATAAAGTATTTTTTGAGTTTATTCGTTTATACAAATGTTCTTTAATAGTATTCCTATCTTTATCAAAAATGTATATACCAGAGCCATTTGTTCCTACCCATAATTGTCCTTGAGTATCTTCAAAAAAACAACGCACATCATTACTGAATGCAAAAAATCGACTGTTTTGTTCTATCTTAATGTTCTTATACAAACGTGTTTTTAAATTAAACAAATAAAAACCCCACAAATAAGTACCAATTAAAATATTTTGATACGAATCCTCATAAATAGAAATAACAGCCTTATCTTTTAAATTATTAATTAGTTCTGCTGGTAATAGCCTATGCTCTATTCTGTTCCAATTTGTATCATAAATATTTATACCTCCTCCATCGGTCCCAACCCATAAATTTTTTTGACTATCGTGCAATACAGCTGTAACCATTTTATTCGATAAACTATTTTCATAACCAGGTATACTTCGTATAGAGTGAAATGCATTATTAGTATTAGCAAACGAAACTCCTCCATGATAATGACCCAACCATAAATTGTTGTATCTATCTACATAAACTGTATGTATCAAATTATTACTTATTGAATTTTGATCGAAACCATGGTGTTGAAAAACAAGTTTGGCTCCTGTTTTAGGCTGATAATATATTAATCCTCCTCCGTCAGTACCTATCCATATATTTTTATTTTTGTCAGCGGCAATTCCCCATACCCTATTATTGGGTAATCCATTTTGAACATTTAAAACACTGCATTGAAAATTATTTTTATCAATAATGAATAAACCCAGATTTTCAGAGCCCGCATAAATAAATTGGTCAACAATACATAATGCTCTTATTTCCGGTTTTTTATCTGAATTAATTTTTATTTCTTCCCATTTTTCAATAGATGGTAAAAATCGAAATAATCCTTCAGAGAAATCAGCAACCAGAATTGTATCTTTATTCTGCAAATAAATTGATGAAATTCTATATATATTTTTATTGATTCGCTTAAGATAAGACTGTTGTGGCTCTTTTTTATTCAAAAAAAAATAAAATAAACCACCTCCATCGGTACCAATTAAATATTTATTTGCCTCAATTTTTGTTATTGAACTAACCTGAAAATAAATATTACCCCATGGATCAGGAGGAAAAGTAAAATGCAAAAAATTATCCGTTAAACGATTATATAATTCCAATGTATGTCGAGTACCAACTAAAAAAGTTGAATCATCAGCTTCATATATAGATATAACTGCTTGATACCCTAAATTGCGAGGGTAAATATGATCATTATATATTCTAAAATAACTACCATCGTATCGAGCCAATCCATCTTCTGTACCAATCCATATGTATCCAAAATTGTCTTGAAAAATACAATTTACATTACTATTGGGCAGCCCTGATTCTACATCAATTCTATCGAACCGTAATTGGTTTAATATATTGTTAGATAGTATAGGTGAAAAACTAAATATGAATAATAATTTAAAAACAAGAGAAGTTAATGGGGATTTAAAACCATTCATATATAAATGATTATAATTCATCAGTTTTACATTCTTAAAAACAATTTCAATTTATGAATTGTTTTTACTTATATTTGTTAAAAGACCCCACTATAATCATTCAGTTCAAACTCGAATCAAATATATAAAATTTATCTTTCAGTATATGAAAATATTATACATATTATTTATGTTAGATAAATTTATGTTTCCTAATTTAAAGTCCATTCATTATTAAATATAGCTTATTTTAAAGGATTATAAGCACTTACATAATAATACTCATTCGTGTAGTAAATAAATAGTATATCTGTAGTACAAAAAAAGTAAGGATTTTTAATCTAATATTTAGATCTGAAATTACCTTTGTTTTCACAAAATCGAAAAACAAAACAAATATGAAAAAAATAGTATTAGTATTCTTCGCAACTTTGTTCATCTTTTCTTGTAATACAAAGAAGCAAAAAGAAGTGGAGTCAAAGATTGGTTTGAACCAGATGGAGATAATACAAACTGCTGAAAAAACTTCGGACCGACTTACGTCTAAAGGTTTAATTAGTTTTACCGATTTGGGCCAACCCGAAGAAAATAATATTTGTGTATTTGTTGATTATACTCATACTTTTCAGACCTTTATTGGAATAGGTGGTGCATTTACCGATGCAGCTGCCGAAACATTTTACAAATTACCAGCTGAAAAACAAAAAGAAATATTAACCGCATACTTCGACAGCACGCAGGGAATTGGCTATACTTTTGGCCGAACCCATATTAATAGCTGCGATTTTTCGAGTTATAGCTATGCCTATGTGAACAATCCTTCAGATACTTTATTAAACACTTTTTCGATTGAGGTCGATAAAAAATATCGGATTCCTTTTATTAAAGAGGCTTTAAAATTATCTCCGCAACTTAAACTTTTTGCATCACCATGGAGTCCTCCAGCATTTATGAAAACTAATAATAATATGCTACAGGGGGGTAAACTAAAACCTGAATATTACCAGTCATGGGCACTTTATTATATTAAATTTATTGAAGCTTATAAGAAAGAAGGTATTCCCATCTGGGGATTAACTGTACAGAACGAACCAATGGCTGTTCAGCGCTGGGAATCATGTATTTACACTGCCGATGAAGAGAAAAATTTTGTCAAGTATTATTTGGGTCCGCAGCTGGAAAAACATAAATTATTGCCCGAAATTAAACTTATGATCTGGGATCATAATAGAAATCTTGCATTTCAACGTGCAAAAACTGTTTTTGATGATCCGGAAGCTGAAAAATATGTTTGGGGAACAGCTTTTCATTGGTACGTTGGCGATAATTACGACAATATTAAACGTATTCATGAAGCATACCCTGATAAAGGTTTGATATTTAGCGAAGGATGTGCATATCCATTTAGTTGGGAAAATGTAAATAAATGGCATTTTGGCGAAAAATACGGTGAAGCCATGATTCATGATTTCAATAATAATACTTCGGCATGGACAGACTGGAATTTAATTTTAAATGAAATAGGTGGACCTAATCATGTGGAAAATTATTGTCTGGCACCAATTATTGCCGATACTCGTTCCGGAGAAGTATTCTATATGAGTTCATATTACTATATTGGACATTTTTCAAAATATATTCGTCCTGGAGCCAAACGCATTAGTTGTTCGTCAATGACAGACGATATTCTTGCTACAGCATTTATTAATCCTGATCAATCAATTGTGGTTGTGGCTATGAATCAAACCGATAATGATATACCTTTTAACATCTGGATTGACGGAAAGGTTGCACCAGTAGAAGGTAAATCGCACTCAATTGTTACCTGTATAATTAAATAAACAACTACTACTTACTGGTTTACTTTACCCAGGAACAAGTGTTTCTGGGTTTTTATTTTTCAAAAAATCAATTTTCCACTATACTTCTAAATTATATATTCGTTCAGGCATTTCCTCTTTTAAAAGAATTATAAAAGAGAATCGTCTCAGTATATTTCTTCATTTTTAAGTCTCTTACATGGTTTATAGTTTAAATGTATTCTTAGATATCTAAAATTCTGCTTGATAAATTAAAATTGGTCGAAAATATTGTTAAGAATTTTTAACAACCTATAAAAGATTTTCACTTTTCAACTAAATTTAAATTAACGATTTTTGTACTGAAAAAAGTAAACATTAAAATTATAATACGCATGCAAACAGATGTAAATATTAAAGAGCTAAACGAACGTATCCAGCAACAAAGTGCTTTTGTCGACATTTTATCGATGGAAATCAATAAAGTTATTGTCGGACAAAAACATTTAATAGAAAGTTTATTAATAGGTTTACTTTCCGACGGACACATTTTGTTAGAAGGTGTTCCAGGTTTGGCCAAGACCTTAGCAATTAACACATTATCGCAAGCAATTGATGCCAAATTCAATCGAATTCAATTTACACCCGATCTCCTGCCAGCCGATTTAGTTGGGACGTTAATATATAGCCAAAAAAGCGAAGAATTTGTCGTACGAAAAGGCCCCATATTTGCAAATCTAATTTTGGCCGATGAAATAAACCGATCGCCGGCTAAGGTACAAAGCGCCCTGCTCGAAGCTATGCAAGAAAAACAAGTTACCATAGGCTCTGAAACATATAAATTACCTCAACCTTTTTTAGTACTAGCCACACAAAACCCAATTGAGCAGGAAGGTACATATCCGCTCCCAGAAGCTCAAATGGATCGATTTATGCTTAAAGTAGTAATTACCTATCCCAGAAAAGAAGAAGAACGACTAATTATACGTCAGAATTTGGCTCACGTATTTCCAAAAGCATCGCCGGTTCTAAAACCCGAGGATATTATAAAAGCTAAAGAGGTAGTGAAAGATGTTTATATGGATGAAAAAATTGAACGCTATATCCTCGATATTATCTTTGCTACTCGTTACCCTTCGGAATACAAATTAGAAAAATTCGAACCAATGATTTCGTACGGAGGATCACCTCGAGCCAGTATTAGCCTTGCTGCAGCTTCAAAAGCATATGCCTTTATTAAGCGTCGGGGTTATGTTATTCCCGAAGATGTGCGTGCAGTATGTCACGATGTATTGCGTCATAGAATAGGCTTAACTTATGAAGCTGAAGCAGAAAATATTACTACCGAAGACATCATTACTGAAATACTCAATACGGTCGAGGTTCCATAATATTTTTAACAATTAGGTATGGTAGCTCAAAAATTAGTTCAAAAAAATCATTATCTTTCGGCTTATATAATCAACTAAAAAGCCGAAGATTATGAAAAAGTTTTTATCAACTGTACTGTTTTTGTTACCTGCTATATTTCTAACAGCTCAACCTATTCATTTTATTGGTATGACAAAACAGGAAATTATTAAAAGCATGCAAAAAAATAACCCTGGATTTGATCTAGACGAAGGTGCTGTAAACACAGCATATAAGTACGTTAAATTTGTCGACAAATATAACGAGGAAACATTGCTATGTTTTCTCGATGAAAACAATATATGCACCCATACCAAATTAATGAGCGATTATTCAAATCTAAAATGGCGCACCGATGAACTTAATAAATCGTGCAAAAGTGCAGGTGAAAACAAATGGGTGTTTGTGGATAAAGGCAATATATACTTGGTTGAGCTAAAAAAAGAAGAGTGGTTTTTTACAATTATAACCAAAAAGAAAAAATAGAAAGCAGTGGAAGTAAGCGAATTACTTAAAAAAGTTCGACGAATAGAAATAAAATCACGCAAACTCAGCAAAAATGTTTTTGCGGGTGAGTATCACAGCGCATTTAAAGGGAAAGGTATGGCTTTCGCCGAAGTTAGGGAATACCAATATGGCGATGATATTCGAAACATCGATTGGAATGTTACGGCCCGTTTTAACCATCCTTTCGTTAAGGTATTTGAAGAAGAACGAGAACTTACCGTAATGCTACTAATTGATGTGAGCGGCTCGCATGCATTCGGAACCAATATGCAATTAAAAAAAGAACTTGTTGCTGAAGTGGCTGCTGTTCTTGCATTTTCGGCTATCCAAAATAATGATAAAATTGGGGTCATTCTGTTCTCCGACAGTGTCGAAAAATTTATTGTCCCTAAAAAAGGACGTTCTCATACTCTAAGAATTATTAGAGAATTACTCACATACGAACCCGTACATAAAAATACTAACATTACAGTGGCATTACAATATTTAATGAATTCAATCAAAAAGCGTTGTACTGCCTTCGTTATCTCCGACTTTATAGATTATAATTCAAATAATGAATTAAATTTCATTGACGCATTAAAAATTGCCAATCGCAAGCACGATATTGCTGCTTTACAAATTGCTGATTTACGCGAGATTTTTCTTCCCAAAGTTGGTTTAATCAAAATTAAAGACTGTGAAACAGGCAAAGAAATATGGGTCGATACTACAGACGAAGTCTTTAGAAATGAATATGAAAACTGGTGGAACAAACATAACGAAAATTTAGCTAATACATTTAATAAATGTGGAGTTGACTTTAATACTCTTTATACAGGGCAGAATTTTGTACCTCGATTGATTGAATTATTCGAAAACCGATAATTAAATAACTGTAATATTATGCGAAGGTTAATTTTTATTTTACTATTTTTTTCGATATTCATTGCTGCATCAGGAAATTCAATAAATCAAGTAAGAGTTGATGCCCGTTTTGACTCAACTCAGATACTTATCGGAGACCAAATATACGCAACCATTGAAGCCGAACACCCTAAAGATGTTCAAGTTGTTATACCTAATTTCAAAGATAGTTTGGTAAGTAAACTCGAAATAATTCAGGTATTTAAAATTGATACAACTATACTTCCAGATGGACGAATCAAAATTAGCCAGCGATATTTAATTACTTCATTCGATAGTGGAGTTTATGTATTTGGACCAATTAAATTTGCCTGTATCTCCGGCCAGGAAACCGACACCATTATTTCCAATCCAATCAGCTTAATAGTAAATACCATTCCAATCAAAGACATAACAAAAATTGCCGATATCAAAAAAATTATTAATTTACCACTTACCTTCAAAGAACTTCTACCTTTTTTTGGAATAAGTTCACTTGTACTTATTTTATTAGCACTCCTAACATACATATACATTCGATGGAAAAACAAAAAACCAATTTTTGGATTTTTTGAGAAGCCGTTGGAACCTGCTCATGTTATTGCATTTCGTGAACTCGAAAAAATTAAAGCAGAAAAACTCTGGCAGCAGGGCAAGTATAAAGACTATTATTCACGCATTACTGATACAATCAGAAAATACATTGAAGCACGCTTTTCCTTTCCAGCCATGGAAAGTACAACCGATGAGATATATAATAATTTAAAAGAAATTGATAGTTTAAAAACCGAATGGGTTAGTGAATTAAAAGATATGCTTTCGTTGGCCGATCTTGTAAAATTTGCAAAAGCCGAACCTCTACCCGATGAAAACGAAAATGCCTGGCAAATTGCCTATAAATTTATTGAAAACACTTATATTCGACCAGAACCAGATACCGAAACAACCAAATAAACTTAAATTTGAATGACTGGCTGCTTTATTAAAAGCTAATAAACGATTTAAAGTTAAAACATAATAACTTTTAAAAGAATGAATCATATTGTTTTTGAACAACCAAAAATGTTTTTATTATTGCTTTTACTCATACCTCTGATTATCTGGTATGTAAAAAAGTGGTTACATTTCGATCCTTACATTTTTTTGTCTGATACTAAACGTTTAGGCCAGTTTAAACCAACAAAAAAAATTATACTCCGACATATAGTTTTTGGATTACAATTATTAGGGATTACAATGCTTATAATTGCTTTAGCACGTCCGCAATCGACCAATAAGTGGAAAAATGTCACTTCTGAAGGAATCGATATTATTATATCGCTCGATATCTCGGGTAGTATGTTAGCTGCCGATTTTAAGCCCAATCGTTTGGAAGCAGCAAAAGAAGTTGCTGCCGAATTTATAACTAACCGACCCGACGATCGTATTGGATTGGTTGTATTTTCGGCTGAAAGCTTTACCCAATGTCCGGTTACTACCGACCATGCTACCTTACTTAATCTATTAAAAGACATTCAAATGGGTATGATTGACGATGGCACGGCTATTGGTATGGGACTGGCCACAGCAGTAAATCGATTAAAAGACAGTAAATCGAAAAGCAAAGTGATCATATTACTTACCGATGGGGTTAACAATACGGGAACTATAGCTCCTATTACAGCTGCTGAAATTGCCAGAGCTTTTCATATTCGTGTTTATACTATTGGGGTAGGAACAATCGGCACAGCGCCTTATCCTGTTCAAACACCATTTGGAACCCAGTATCAGAATATGGAAGTTGAAATTGACGAACCTTTATTACAACAAATTGCCAACTTAACTGGAGGAAAATATTTTAGAGCAACTAATAACCAGAAACTGCGCGATATTTATAAAGAGATAGATAAAATGGAAAAGAGCAAAGTTGAGGTTCACGAGTTCAAAAAACGTGAAGAGGAGTATTGGCGTTTTGGATTTATTTCACTGCTATTATTCCTTACAGCTTTTGTTATTCGAAATACTGTGTTACGTTCCATTCCTTAAATTTATTGAAATATGTTCAGATTTGCATATCCATACATGTTATACGCCCTTTTATTACTGCCAGTAATGGCCATATGGTTCCATTACCTGCGAAAAAGAAAAAAAGAACTTTTCATAAATTATGGAGATATTAATTTGATAAAACAATTAGCTCCAGAAATTTCAGAAACTAAACCGATTTGGAAATTTTACATTTTTTTATTTGCCCTTGCATTTATTATTCTAGGTCTTGCTCGTCCGCAATTTGGTTCAAAGCTTCAGGAAGTGAAACGGAAAGGTGTTGAAATTATGATTGCTCTCGATGTTTCAAATAGTATGAATGCAACTGACATTCAACCCAGCCGATTGGAACGAGCCAAACAAGTAATTGCCAAACTAGTCGATCAACTCTCGGACGATAAAATAGGATTAATTGTTTTTGCAGGCGATGCATATATCCAAATACCTATTACCACCGACTATGTCTCGGCCAAAATGTTTCTGTCGCACATTAATACTGGAATTGTTCCCGTACAAGGAACAGCAATAGGCAGAGCCATTGAAATGGCCGAAACCTGTTTCCCAAAAACAGATTTGCAGAAAGTTATTATTGTAATAACCGATGGCGAAAACCACGAAGATGACCCCATAGAAGCAGCTCGCAAAGCGAACGAAAAAGGTATTCTGGTATATACTATAGGAATGGGATTACCAGAAGGATCACCAATTCCAATAGGTTCACCCTATTCATTGAATTTTTTAAAAGACCGTGAAGGGAATACGGTTATTAGTAAGCTCGATGAAGAAATTCTAATTAAAACAGCTATTGCAGGAGGTGGTGAATACATTAGTGGAAATAATGCCTACATGGGAATCTCCAAACTTTTCGATAAATTAAAAAAATTAAACCGTAAAGAATACGAAGCTAAAATTTATGCCGACTACGATGATCAATATCAGTACTTTTTCGGCTTTGCTTTACTTTTACTTTTAATTGAATTATTAATAATTGAAAAGAAAAGTAAATTGTTAATGAATTTTAAATTATTTGACATACCTTCTTTTTCATGGCATAGACAAAGTAAATAGATATGGATAAAATAATATTTTTAGGTTTTTTATTAATTCAGCTTGTGAACATTACATTAGGAGCACAAAGCGAAAACAAACTTGTGCGCAAAGGCAATAAAGAATTTGAAAAAAAGAAATATAATGAGGCTGAAATTTATTATCGCAAAGCACTCGAAAAACATGACAACTTTTCAGTAGCCTCTTACAATTTAGGCAATGCACTTTATCGTGAGAATAAATTTGATGAAGCAGCAGAAGTCTATAAAAAGGCAATTGCAGCTGGATTGCCCAAAAATAATCTTTCAAAAGCTTATCATAATTTAGGAAATGCATATTTACAAACAAAAAAATTTGCTGAGAGTATTGAAGCATACAAGCAAGCCTTAAGATTAAATCCTAATGACCTTGAAACAAAATATAATCTGGCATTGGCCCAAAAATTGCTAAAAAATCCACAGGATCAGAATCAACAAAATAATCAGCAACAGAATAATCAGAACCAGCAGAATCAAGACAATCAAAACCAGAATAATCAAAATAACGAAAATCAACAAAACCAGAATAACCAACAAAACCAAAATAATCAGAATAACCAAAATAATGAAAATAAAAACGATAAGCAGAATCAGGGTCAATCGGACAAAATGTCAAAAGAACAGGCCGAGCAACTGTTAGAAGCAATTCAGAACGATGAAAATAATACTCAGGAGAAAGTTAAAAAAGAAAAGGCAAAAGGCGTAAAACTAAAACCTGATAAAAACTGGTAAACAATAAACTATAAACACTAATGAAACGACTCGGAACTTTAATATTTGCTATACTGATTAATACATTGATAGGTTTTGCCGATAATATTCAATTCACGGCAAGCGCACCAAGAGTTGTTGAGGTTGGCGAACAGTTCGAAATTACTTTTACTATTAATGCCCAACCATCGGGATTCAGACCTCCCGAATTTAAGGGATTAAACTTAATTGGTGGGCCGAGTCAATCGAGCAGTAGTAGCATTCAGTTTATAAATGGTAAAGTTACCCAAAGTGTGACTTTCAGCTACAGTTATTATTTTACCGCTAATAAACCCGGCACTTATACCATTGAAGCAGCCAAAGCCACTGTCGACGGTAAATCGTATCTTTCTAATACGCTTACCATTGAAGTTGTGGGAGGAGGAAAACAAGGCTCATCTCAAGGTAATGTTTCCTCTTCACAAAATAAAACAGATGATAATGAGGAAGAAGTTGTTGCTGAAGCTGGCAATGACGATATTTTTGTACGGATTCTGGTTGATAAAACCACTCTTTATCAGGGCGAACATTTGATTGCTACTATAAAATTATACTCTCGTTTAAATATTTCAACAATTGAAAAAGTTGACTATCCCTCATTTAATGGCTTTTTCCGTCAGGATATTGAAACTCCTCCACTACAACGACTTGAAAGAGAAGTGGTAAACGGGCAAGTATATGGTACAGGCATTATCCAGAAAATGGTGTTAATGCCACAAAAATCAGGTATTCTTATTATCGATCCTTTTTCATTACAGGCCATTGTGCAGGTTGCCGTATCGCGCCGGCCCAGAAGCATTTGGGACGATTTCTGGGGCCCTCAGGTAAAAGAAATTCGAAAAAAAGTGGAGAGCAAACCCATTAAAATTACTGTTAAGCCATTACCTGCTCAGGCTCCCGCTTCATTTAATGGCGCTGTTGGTAACTTTACTTTTAAAGCCGTACTCGATAAGCAACAAGTAAAAACAAACGATGCAGTAAACCTTCGGATAACCATATCCGGAAATGGGAACCTGAAACTGATTCAACCATTTAATATTAAATTCCCCACCGATTTTGAAACATACGATCCAAAAGTTACTTTAAATACTAAAGCTTCAAACAATGGAATTGATGGAAGCAAAACTTTTGAATATCTTATTATTCCTCGACACTCAGGTAAATTTACCATACCTGCCATTGAGTTCTCATGGTTTGATACAAAAAGCAAACAATATAAAACCGCATCAAGTGGCGATTTAGTATTGGAAGTAGAAAAAAGTGATAAAGATGAACGAACAACTGTAATAACTGGAGTAGATAAAGAAGACATAAAATTTCTCGGAAAAGACATACTTTTTATAAAAACCAAAACACCTAATTTGACCATTCAGGGTCAGTATTTAATTAGTTCATTAAGCTATTGGTTAATTTACATTATTGCCTTCGTACTTTTTATAGGAATTATTATATTCCTTAGAAACTATATTCGTTCAAATGCTGATATTAAGGCAGTTCGAACCAGAAAGGCCAATAAAATTGCTACTCGTCGATTACGAGAAGCACACAATTATTTAAAACTAAACAACCTGGATTTATTCTATGAACACGTACTAAAAGCCATGTGGGGATACATAAGCGACAAACTGGCTATTCCAACTGCCGAACTTTCACGCGAAACCATAAAAGAATTACTGGCACAACATCAAATCCCAGAAAATATCATACAAAAATTTCTTGAAATTATTGATCAATGTGAGTTTGCACGATATGCACCATCACAAGCAGCCGGTCAAATGCAAGCGGTATACGAAAATGCCATTGAGGTAATAACTCAAATTGAACAAAGTTTCAAAAAATAACTGAATTTTAATTGGTGAAAAAATGAAAAAAATTATTTTATTATTCACTTTTGCAGCAATTTGCCAGAGATTACTGTTAGCTACCGACAATAATCAAATTTTTATTATTGCAAACGAATATTATAAAAAGGGGCAATACGATTCGGCTATTGTTTTATATAAACAAATACTTAATTCAGGTTATCATTCTGCTGAAGTTTACTACAACATTGGAAACGCTTATTTTAAGAAAAAAAATATTCCAAATGCTATTTTATACTACGAAAGAGCACATAAATTAAAACCCAACGACGACGAAATTAACTTTAATTTACAACTAGCCCAATCAATGACTGTCGATAAAATAACCCCGTTGCCAGAGTTTTTTTTAAAACGCTGGTGGCGTGCTGTAACTAACCTGATGTCATCGGACAAATGGGCAATTTTAGCAAGTATATCTTTTATTACAATGCTCATTTTTATTCTTCTATATCTTTTCAGTCCTTGGATGTCAATGCGTAAATTATCATTCTTTATTGCCATATTTTTATTCATATCTACACTTATTTCTATATCAAATAGTTATTCATTAAAGAAAAATATAGAAAACCATAAAACAGCCATTATTATATCCCCGAGTGTAACCATAAAAAGTTCGCCCGATGAAAATGGTACTGAACTTTTTGTATTACATGAAGGAACAAAAGTTTTTATTATGGATCAAATCGGAGATTGGTTAAGAATTAAAATTGCCGACGGAAATAATGGCTGGATTAAGAAAGAGGATTTAGAACTGATTTAAAGCTATTTTTATAATACAATAATTATAGCCTCATACAATAGCCGTATTCTATATTATAATACATACGTGAATCATTTATTTATTATTTGCCATATTATAAATTCTAAAATAACATGGAAGGAATTTAAAATATTTGTCAACCAATAAATCAAGTATTTTTTGTAATTTGGCGCAATTTTAATTTTAAAAAATTGATATATGTCGTTTATTGGTGAAAAAGTAATTGGCGAAGGATTAACATTCGATGATGTATTGTTAGTACCTGCCTATTCTGAGGTATTACCTCGTGAAGTGGATATTACGACAAAATTCTCGAGAAACATTGAATTGCATACACCCATTGTTTCGGCCGCTATGGATACAGTGACTGAGGCTGATTTAGCAATAGCTATTGCTCGAGAAGGTGGAATAGGGGTAATTCATAAAAATATGTCTATTGAAGAGCAAGCTCATCAAGTAAAAAAAGTAAAAAGAGCCGAAAACGTTATGATTTTCGACCCTATTACCATACACAAAGATGCAACAGTAGCTAATGCACTTCAATTAATGGCCGACAATAAAATTGGTGGTATACCTGTGGTTGATGAAAATAAAAGGCTTATTGGAATAGTCACCAACCGCGACTTACGCTTCGAAGTAAATATTAATCGGCCTGTTTCTGAAATCATGTCGAAAAACATTATAAGCATTACCCAGCAAACCGATCTGGAACATGCTGCCAATATTTTACAGGAACATAAAATTGAAAAACTTCCTATTATCGATGAAAACGGCATTTTAATTGGTTTAATTACATATAAAGATATCACCAAGGCCAAAGATAGGCCAAATGCCTGCAAAGATAGCAAGGGGCGTTTACGTGTAGCTGCAGCCGTGGGTGTTACCTACGATACCTTTGATAGAATTGATGCACTGGTTAAAGCAGGGGTCGACGCAGTTATTATTGATACTGCACATGGGCATTCACGAGGTGTTATTGAAACTTTACGTGAAGCAAAAAAACGTTTCCCATCAATTGACATCGTTTGTGGAAACATTGCTACAGCCGAAGCAGCTATTGCTCTGGTTGAAGCAGGTGCTGATGCCGTTAAAGTTGGAATTGGCCCCGGATCAATTTGTACTACCCGTGTGGTTGCAGGGGTTGGCGTACCCCAATTAAGTGCTATTTATGATGTAGCTAAAGCTATAGAAGGAACCGGAGTTCCAGTTATTGCCGATGGCGGCATACGCTATTCTGGCGATATTGTTAAAGCTCTTGCTGCCGGTGCATCATCTATTATGGCCGGCTCGTTATTAGCTGGAGTTGAAGAATCTCCCGGCGAAACCATTATATACAATGGACGAAAATATAAAGAATATAGAGGAATGGGCTCCATTGAAGCCATGCAGGCCGGTTCAAAAGACCGATATTTTCAAGATGTAGAAGACGATATTAAAAAATTAGTACCCGAAGGAATCGAGGCTCGTGTCCCCTATAAAGGAAATTTGTCGGAAGTTATATTTCAGTTAGTAGGTGGTTTAAGAGCAGGTATGGGATACTGCGGTGCTAAAAACATTAAGGCGCTGCATCAAGCTAAATTTATACGAATAACCAACTCTGGACTGGCCGAAAGCCACCCGCACGATGTAACCATTACCCGTGAGGCACCTAACTATAGCCGATAATAATAAAAAATGTTATTGTTCGTTATTTACATGCAATTATTAACCTGAAACTATAAAATTTACGAATTATGAATAAAGCTGCACTAATAAAATTGAACTTAAAGATGATTCGAGGTTTCTTTATCGCCTTGCTTGTATCAGTAGCATCTAACATCCAGGCAGCCGACCCCGACCCGGTAATAGTAACAATAGGAGGAAAAAAAGTAACTAAAAATGAATTTTTAAGAACATATAACAAAAACAATCCTGATGGTAAATACGACTTAAAGTCGTTGCAGGACTACATGGAGTTATTTATAAATTACAAACTTAAAGTAGTTGAAGCCGAAAATCTGGGTTTCGATACGGTAAGTTCGTTTGTCTCTGAATTTAAGTCATACCGCGAACAACTGGCACGCCCCTATTTAACCGACAAAGAAACGGAAGAAAGACTTGCTAAGGAAGTTTGGGATCGTTTACATTACGATGTAAGAGCCCGTCAAATATTAATTCGCGCAGGAGAATTACTCCCCCCAACTGACACCATTGAACCTTATAAAAAAGCATGGGAAGCATATAATAAACTTATGGCTGGTGAACCTTGGGATAGCGTATACAATAAATACGCACAAGACATATCAACCAATGCTACAAAAGGCGACCTTGGCTATTTTACAGCATTGCAAATGATTTATCCTTTTGAAAATACATGCTATAACTTAAAAGTGGGCGAAATATCAAAACCTGTTCGTACACATCTCGGATTTCATATCATCCAATTACTCGATCGTCGTCCTTCAATCGGTGAGATTAAAGTCCAACATATCATGGTTGCCTTCCCCGAAAATGCAACTAAAAGTCAAATTGACTCGGCTCGTAATATAATTGCTGAAGTATACAAAAAGCTTCAAAATGGTGAAAAATTTGAAGATCTGGCACGCCAATATTCCGACGATAAACGCTCTGCAGCCAAAGGTGGAGAACTGAACTGGTTCGGTACGGGACAAATGATTTCTGATTTCGAAAACGCTGCATTTTCTCTCAAAAATGATGGAGATTATACCCAACCTTTCCGTACACCTTTTGGTTGGCATATTATTCGTCGTGTAGCAGTCCGCCCCATCTCCCCATATGAAGAAATGAAAAGCGGCTTAATTGTACGAATGTCAAGAGGCGATAGAGGCGATATTGTTAAACAAGCCATGGTTAACAAGGCTAAACAAAAATACGGATTTAGCGAAAATAAAGCTGCATTACTGCAATTGGCCCAACTAATCGATAGCTCAGCCTACAAAGGTTTATGGGACCCTGAAAAAGCTGCAAATCTTAAAAATGTTAAGCTGTTCACTATTGGTAATAAAACTTACTCGGTGTACGATTATGCAAAATACATGGCAAAATATCGTTTTAAACGACCTGCCACAGTTGAGATGTCAATCAATCATTTCTACAATCAATATCTACAAAAAACAATTACCGATTACATTAACTCCCAACTCGAAAATGATTATCCCGAATTTAGATTCTTACTACAAGAATATCACGATGGTATTTTGCTGTTTAACTTGATGGAACAAAAAGTATGGATGAAAGCAGCCAGAGATTCTGTTGGATTACTGAAATTTTACAACGATCATAAAGAACGTTTTGTGTGGAAAGATAGAATTGAAGCCCTTGTAGTTACATCCAAAGACAAAGAACAGGTAGACAAGGCTTATTCCTTTGCCAACGACTTTTATAACAACAAAATTGCGGCCGATAAAATATGGAAATCAATTTGTTCCGACACAACTGAAGCTTGTTTCAACTGTCAAGTAATGTTATTCGAAAAAGGTGATAACCAAATTCTCGACAGTATTGGCTGGGATATGGGTATTTCTCCCATTGTTTTTAAAGATGGAAAATATGGTTTCTTTGTAAAAAAACGAATTGAACCGGGTCGCCCCAAAACCTACGAAGAAGCTAAAGGTAGTGTCATAGCCGATTATCAAGAATTTCTTGAAAAACAATACATTACTGAGCTTCGTAAGAAATATCCCGTAACTGTCGATCAAAAAGTATTGGCAAGTCTGGTAAAAAAATAAAAACCATTGAAACCACATTTTATAGGTAAATTTCATACCTGATAGAATGTGGTTTTATTTTAATAAACATAAATATGATGAGAAAATTTTTGATCGTTTTCATGTTATGTACAGCATTAGCCTGTAAAAATGAACATAAAAATGATGTATTACTAGCTAAGGTTGGAAATGCCACCCTATATAAATCAGATATTCAAAACCTTATATCTACTAACTTAACTCAACTCGATAGTGTAAGTTTGGTTAAAAGTATAATTGAAAACTGGGTCCGAAAACAGGTTATTTTACAACAAGCGCTTATTAACTTAACCGAGGAAGAAAAAAATGTCGATAAGGAACTGGAAGAATATCGAACATCGCTTATAGTGTATAAATATGAACAAAAATATATTAAAGAACGATTAGATACCAATGTTACAGAACAAGAATTACTTCAATACTATAATGATAATACCCAAAATTTTATTCTAAATAATAATGTGGCTAAGGCTCAATTTATAGTATTGGCTAAAGATATTAATACTGAACAGCTAAAAACTTGGCTTAGAATGGAGAATACCGAGAGTCTTCAACGAATTACCGAATTTTGTTATCAGATGGCTTTACGGTACGACTATTTTAACGATAAATGGGTAAGCTTTGATAACTTGAAAATGCTCTTTCCTTATACAATAGCCCCATCAGATCAAGCATTAACCTCATCAAAATTATATGAGGCATCCGATACCAGTAAACAATATATATTATACATACGCGAATTACGAACCAAAGGCTCTCAAGCTCCCTTCGAATATGTAAAAGACGATATTAAAAACATCATTGTACTAAAACGTAAACAACAATTAATTAAAGAACTTGAACAAAACCTATATCTCGACGCACTGAATAAAAATAAATTTACCATTTATGAATAAATTCGCAGTATTTCTATCAATCTTGTTTTTAAACATTTCGACTCTTTTTTCACAGCAACAGACACTTGTCGACAAAATTGTTGGAATTGTAGGCAATAGTATTGTGCTTCAATCGGATATTGAACAACAAATATTACAATATAAAACTCAACGAATAGCCGTTAACAGGTGTGACGTGTTTGAAGGTTTTATGGTACAAAAGTTAATGGTTAACCAGGCAAAAGTGGATAGTATTGAGGTTTCTGAAGCCAATGTCGAAATGCAGTTAAATAACCGAATTGATATGTATATTCAACAAGCTGGTTCGCGTGAGAAACTGGAAGAATATTTCAGCCGCCCATTAATGCAGATTAAAGAAGATATGCGACAACCATTACGCGAACAAATGATTATGCAACGCATGCAAAGCGAAATTACTAAAGACGTAACCATAACACCTTCGGAGGTTATTGAGTTTTATAATAGTCTATCATCCGATAGTATACCTATGGTGAATACCCAATATGAATATAAACAAATAGTCATACACCCCCCTTATGCCAGTCAATCGATTTATGAAGTAAGAAAACAACTACTCGACTTACGTAAACAAATTATAGATGGTAAAAATTTTGCAGCTTTAGCAATTGTTTACTCCGAAGATCAAGGTTCAGCTATCAATGGAGGAGAAATTGGATTTATGACCCGTGGTGAACTCGATCCTGAGTACGCAAAGGCTGCATTTAGTTTGAAAGAGGGACAGGTTTCGGGTATTGTTGAATCACAGTTCGGATTCCATATTATCCAACTTATTAAACGCGATGGCGATAGGGTAAATACCCGACACATTTTGCTTCGACCTAAATCAACCGAAAAAGAAATAAAAGCAGCATTGGCCCGAATCGACTCTATTGTCCAGAAAATAAAAAATGATAGCATAACATTTGAAAAAGCTGCATTTTTATATTCCGACGATAAAGATTCGCGTCTGGCATACGGACAGGTAGTAAATCCTTATACCAACTCAACCAAATTTGAGGTAGAACATATTCCGCACGAAGATTTCTTCGTAATCAAAAATTTAAAAGTTGGTGAAATGTCTGAACCGTTTGCCACAACTGATGCCAGCAAACGCACTGTTTATAAAATAGTAAAGTTAGTCAATAAAATAGAAGCTCATAAGGCTAATTTAAAAGATGATTACCAGCTTCTGCAGGAAATGGCTCTCGAACATAAGAAAAAGAAAATTATAGATGATTGGATAACAGAAAAACTAAAAACAACTTACATTCGTATCGACCCACAATTTGCAAATTGCCAATTCAAATATAAGGGCTGGATCAAATAATTTTTGAAAAATTGAAATTGTATAAACTTCTGTTGATCAATGAAAAAACTTTATAAACAATTGGTATTATGGGTTATATTTATACAATTCGCATGCATACACATATACTCACAAAAGCCAAAACAAATTGAAATTATTAGCACAAATAGTCTTGAATTTGATAAATCAACAGGTTCTGATGCTAAGAAATTAATTGGTAATGTACAGTTTCAACATGAAAATGCAGTCATGTATTGCGATTCTGCATTTTTTTACACCGAGCAAAATATCGTCGATGCATTTGGAAATGTTTCAATTCATCAGGGCGATACCCTTCATTTATACGGTAAACTTTTCCATTACGATGGCAATACTAAAGTTGTGCAAATGCGCAATAACGTGCGATTAATTGATAAACAATCGACCCTTACTACCGATTATCTCGATTACAAAATTGATGAAAGTGTAGGATATTATATCAACAATGGCCAGATTGTAAATGCCGATAACCAACTTAAAAGCCAGGAAGGCTATTATTATGCAAAAGGTAAATTGTTTTTTTTTAAAGGAAATGTTGAAATTAAAAATCCAAAATATTTAATAAAATCCGATACTCTGAAATACAATACAGTAAGTCGAATTGCTTACTTTTTGGGTCCTACCGAAATATTTTCTCAAAACAATTACATCTACTGCGAAAATGGCTGGTACAATACTAAATTAAACATATCGAAGTTTTACAAAAATGCTTATTTAACAGGCGAAAAACGAATGTTAAAAGGCGATAGTTTATTCTACGACCGAAATAAAGGTATTGGCAAAGCTTACCATCATATCCAGCTAATCGATTCGGCCCGTAAAACCATTCTCACTGGTAATTATGCATATTATGTTGAAAAACCTGAGTTTGCGCTTATCACCGATAGTGCTATGTTAATTCTCTATAACGATAAAGATTCACTGTTTCTACATGCCGATACACTTAAACTTAAAACAATTTCTGATAGTTCAGAAAACAAAGTAATTTTTGCTTACCGAAAAGTAAAATTTTTTAAACCCGATTTGCAAGGTAAGGCCGATTCTATAGTTTTTTTAACATCCGATTCTACATTGCATATGTACCACTTGCCAGTATTATGGTCAGAAAATAATCAATTTTCGGCTAATAAAATTGAATTGCATTTTGCCAATCAGCAAATTCATTCCATGGATTTTATTGAAAATAGTTTTATTATTGCTAAAGAAGATACCGATAAGTTCACTCAGGTAAAAGGTAAAAATATGAAAGGTTTCTTCAAAAATAACGACCTTTATAAACTTCAAGTTACAGGTAATGCACAAACGCTGTATTATGCTAAAGATAATAATAAAATTATTGGCGCCAACAGAGCCTTTTGCTCGCAAATAAACGTAATGTTAGTAAATCGTAAAATTTCACGAATTGTTTTTTTAACTCAACCCGATGCTACATTTTATCCACTAAATAAATTAACTGAAGAAGAAAAATACTTAAAAGGTTTTGGCTGGTACGAAAACCAACGACCTTTAAGTGTAAAAGATATTTTCAAGAACTAATTAAAAAGTAACAGGTTATAATGTTAAAAATCTTATTTATTATAGGAAGCGGTAGTTTTTTAGGAGGTATTGCTCGTTACTTAACTTCTCGATGGATTCAAAATACCTTTTTATCATCATTTCCATATGGAACGTTTACTGTAAACATTATAGGTAGCTTTCTTATAGGTTTATTTTTTGGATTATTTGAACGATCTTTTTTACACAATAATGAACTTCGGTTATTTCTTACAGTTGGCTTTTGTGGCGGCTTTACCACATTCTCCACTTTTGCAAACGAAAATTTATTACTTCTTCGTGATGGTAACTTTTATTATGTATTTTTATATATTGGTGCCAGTATATTTTTTGGCTTATTAGCAACCTATTTAGGTTATATTTTTACCAAACTATTATAAATTATGGAAACATACACAAAAGCAAAACTATTACGTATTTATATAAGTTCTACCGATAAGTTCAGACGTGTTCCTTTGTATGAAGTAATATTATTTGCAGCCAAACGCTATAACCTGGCTGGCGCTACAGTACTAAGAGGTATAATGGGATATGGCTTAAGCAGTAAAATCTCGTCGCTTAAATTCTGGGAAATTACCGAGAAAATACCTATTGTAGTAGAAATAATTGATGAACATCAAAAGATTGATGCTTTTTTTAATATTATTCAACCCTATTTTGCAAAAATTAAATATGGTTGTTTGGTAACATCAGAAGAAGTAAATATTATGTTATATAAACAGGGTCAACAAAAGAAATCTTAATAGCGGTTCAACCAGCGATAACGACGAGCATTTTCGCCAAAGCGAATAAAGAACATAAATTCGTGGGTTCCAAAAGTATGTTTCATAATGGGTGAAATGGTCCAGTCAAAAGCATAGCTAAAATAATACTGACGAACTCTTAACCCGGCCATAAAAATTAATGCTCCACCTGCAGCACCAGTACGATACGAGAGCCCACCCCAGTAATCTTCTTTATAAAATGCCCTTCCGGTTAAGTCCATCTGAAAAGTACCTTGTTCGGTGAATTTAATAAGTGTAGCAGGCTCAATTAATACCTGACGGTTTACTTCAATTTTATAGCTGCCATTAAGTACATAATGCCTCAGAACCTTATATCCAACTTTTGAACTACCACCAAAACTTATATTCGACTGAAATAAATTGGTAACTGATAATCCAGCCAGCCATAAGGGTGCTGTGTATTGTACACCAAAGTTTCCATCAATAATATACTTAGGCCGAATGTTATTAATAACAATGTCATCAGGTTCATAGTTTTTGAGCTGGCTTTTAATTACATTAAACTGATATGGCTGAATAGCTAAACCGAACGACAGCTGATCACGTCGGATTGGAATATGATATCCATATACTATTTGCATCCCTGTACGCACAATTGGCCCACTAATGTCGTTATATAAATGTGCTCCCACACCCACACGACCACTGGCAGAACGTTTACTAAATTTCTTGCGTAAGGATAGAGCTTTGGCAATAAAACTATTTTTCAAAACACGTGTTTGAGCACTAATTGAATGCGTACGTGGAGTTCCCTCCCACCCTAGCCATTGTTCACGACCAGTTAAACTAACAGTTGTAGATCCATCACTTCCCGCCGCTGCTGGATTAATGAGAAACGTATTAAACATGTATTGGCTGTACGAAGGATCTTGCTGTGCTTGAAGCCCTGCTAACCCAAATAGAGTACAAATTAATATGTTAAAAAATCTTCTCATTTCCAACTGGCAACTTTGTGCATAAAAATTTTGCGTAAATTTAAATTATTTTAATTGAATTAGTTATTTATCAGTTATTTTTTCCACTAACAGTAATAATTTATTGACAAACACACACAAAATATTGACGAACGTATTATATTTTTTGATAAAATTTATTACTAGCGAACTATAACTACTGTACCTTTTATGTCTTTTCCAACACCGGTAATCAAATAGAAGTACGATCCCATTGGTGCCTCTTTACCATTCGTAGTACCATCCCATGGTTTATAGTTAGCTCCGCTCGAACGATATACCAACCTGTTCCAGCGATCGTAAACTTCAACTTTGGCTTTTGGATAGAATTCAAATGCTGGAATACGCCATACATCGTTTTTGCCATCGCCATTAGGTGTAAATACATTGGGTATATCTTTTGTTTCGGGAGGTATACAACGCACCAAAGCTACAGAGTCAGTAGTTGCACAACCATATTGATTTTCGACAAATACAGTATAATATTTTATTGAATCGTTGCTTGCAGGATCAATTGCAGGGACAGTAATGCTATTGGTAATTTCGCCTGTATTCCATGTAAAGAATAATCCATCAGTACCGGCATCAAGTGTAATAGTAGTATTTCCACAAATCATGGTATCATTAAATGGTTTTCCACTGGCCATATCACTAATATCGACAATTGGTAGTGGACGAACCGTGACAATAGCAGTATCGCTTGAGCGGCAATTATATTGGTTAATAGCCACAACAAATACCGTGTCGGATTGACGAGCTATACCCCGGAAAGTGCGGCCGGTATCGGCATTATTCCATAAGTATGATATGAAACCGCTACCGGCATCGAAGATAAATGTGTCGTTATAACACACTTCCTTATCCGGACCAATATCTAATACTGAACCTCGAACATCAATAAAAGTCCATAATGTATCTCCACTGCATCCAGCTTCTGATACTTCAGCAATTCCAATTGGAAAACGACCAGGTCGGTTTCCCCATAAAATATCGACCGAGTCACCATTGCCATATATTCTATAATCAGCTACACCACCACGATCCAGAACCCAAACAAAATGCGATGTAAACATGCTGAAATTTGGATCGGGCACAGCGCCATACCTTACCCAGCTTTGTGTACAGGCCGATGGTATGCTTTGAGCCTGTATACTTTGCATAGGCAAAGCAATAGTTAGTAAAAATAATATGGCAAGGCGAGTTTTCAAGTTTTCGAAATTAAATTATATGCTCAAACTCCAATTGTAAATTAAAATATCGGATAATCTTTTATTTTGAAATCGTACACACTTTTTTCTGGGTTTAATGAACAATCCTGATTAACATTTGAAATAAAAGTGAATGCCCCGAATATGTTAGTTATTACAGTTTATTTGATAATATAACCATACAAACCCGGTTCATTCACTTTTTCATTTTATATCAGGATGTTATCATAACCCATGAGAACCATCATTACACAATTACCAACCAATGTTTTGAATGTGCTTGATAGGCTGGGTAGTAGGTTGTGGCAGTGCATAAATTTTTAAGGTTCTCTGTGCTAAAACAGGTAGACCCTGTGTATCATAACCAGGAACAGCATCTAACGATTTTCTCGAAATTTCGTCGGTAATGGCTTCTAGTGTAACAATATAGTGTCCATAATTGCCATCGGGAATATTAAACGGTATACCTGTATTGGTAGGACCCTGGTTAACCGAAAACTGTGCCCATCCGGTATTAAATTCGTCACCATCGTTAATAGTAGTTGAAGCTAATACAGATGTAGTATCTCCATCGAGTTCAACCCAATCAATTTTATATGTAATTCGTAAACCTCCACCTAATCCAAGTGTTGGAGAACTAAAATAACCATTACCACTTACTGTAATAGGAATAGTATCAAAATTTAAATCGGCACCGCAACCACCCATAATGCGGTCGGCATCGTTAAATACAATGGAAGGAGCACTAACAATTTCAACAGGTAGATGTTCCAGATTTCCTTCACATCCAGCAATTCCACTAATGTTTGAAACCGTACGTTCTCTTACCCACAAATCAAGAGAACCTACATTCTGGAAATCGATAGAAATTATAGAGTCTTCAACATAACCCTGGCCGGTTAAATCTTCGGCTCCCCATGCAGTAACATCTGTAAGAGAACTTGAACCATTAGCAGCATAAAATGTAGTTCCACCAGGTCCGTTGGTTATTTCCCATTTCCAGGCCGAACCCACTAATATTCCCTGTGCAATAAGCTGGTGAATAGGAGTAGTACTGTTAGTAGCAAAAGGTATACGCGAACCTACAGTGTAGTACTTTGTACTATCACCAGCAGTAGTAGTATCAGTACTGGTGGCAAGTTTTGTAGTTGTTAACTGAGCAAAAGCTCCGGTAGTTAAACTTGCTGCAATTACTATGGCAGCTAATCGATTGAATAAATTTTGTGTTCTCATGGTATTAAAATTTAAATGTTTATAAATAAGTTTTATTTGCTGTTGTTTAAATATTAATTTTTTTAAGTTTTAAATACTAAAGTTATTTGTTAGGAATATGATAAATAGGACCAGTATTGGGTGCAGCAGTTACTATAAATGTGGTAGAAGTACCATCGGCAATCTGTGTCAATCCACTTTTGGTAGCAATGCGGTCGGTCACCCAGTTTATGGTTAATGTATAAGTTCCCGGATGAGTAAGGGTAACAGCAGACAAATCAAGAGTAGTACTATTGCCGAGATTTGCGGTTTGATTGGTTACAGCGGTAAATCCTGAAGGGCCTGTAAGACTCCAATTCACAACTACACCTTTGTTTCCATTAACAGCTGAGCTTATGGTTAATGTAGCATTAGGGCAAGTAATGCTGTATGGTATAGTACCCGAATGACAGGTTGTATTAGGCACCGATGCTGCCGTTACATCAGGAGCAGCAATAACCGCAACATTCATGGATAGTGTAGTTCCGGCACAGCCACCTTGCGAAGCATTTGCTACTTCTTGTACCTGTATAGTTCCAGTACCAGTAGCGGTCCATGTTACCTGTTTATAATGTGGGGCAGTTGCATAACCAGGAACATTTTGTATACCTCCCGAAGCCAATGCTGGTGTAACACTCCAGTTAAATGTAGATATTACATTAGCAAATAAATCGGTAGCATAGTTAAACGATGGGTTTACTATAGGATCAGGCAAAACATAATATTTAGTTGTACCACCAACAGTAACCGAGTCGGTATTTTCTTGAGGATCTGTACCTCCCGAATTGGTACCATGTTGGTATAATACATCACTTTCGGGCGTAACTGTAGCAGGTTGAGCCCACAATCCAGCACTTATCATTACACTTATCGATAAAGTGCTTACAACTTTTAGTAATTTTTTCTGTTTCATAATCTGTAATTTATTGTTATTCATTTAAATTTGTTTGTTAGACAATTAAATATTATCATCAATTACTAAACAATTATACAGTAGATTTAATAAAATGTTTCATTTTAATTGGTGTTTTATATCACCTTTTCATCAATTACATTAATTCTACTTCCATAAATGTATATTAGTTTATTTGGTTATATCTTTGGGGTTGATTTAAATCAACGCAAAAGCTATTGCTATACGAATAATACAGCAATAATGCAATTTCAAAAATGATTTTTAGTAATAATTTTTGAATAAACTTGAATATTATTCAAACCAGGATTTTGTAAATAAATAATGCAGAAGGTTTTTATTTAACTTGAAGAATCAAATGAATTGACTATTATTTTAAAAATTTTGCCAACCTGATTTATTTATTGACCATTTCATATAACTTATTCGATTTATTTCTTTAACAGCAAAGAGCGATAAGTACTGCAAAAATAAAAACATTCTTCCTTTGTGTTCTCCGTGCTCTTCATCGTGTGCTCTGTGGTTAGATATATTTTTTTATAACAAAAATCATCGAGAAAAACAGAGTAATTTTTTTCTCTAAGTTTCTCCTGGTTCTCCCTGGTGAGTCGATTTTTTTCAATGCAAAACATACGAGATCTCTCAGCAAACAGAAGAACACAGAGAAGAATCTTTAGGCTTCGTTGCGTACTTTACGGTGCAAGAAATATTAAATCATTCCCCTGACCCGGTCAGCATGAGTAACCCATCTTCTTTAGTCGGATAGTAAAGTTTTGAAATAATTAATTTCTAAAATAATTCTTCTGTTGTTGTATCTTTATCGTTACCAGCACCTTTAGCATAATCGCGCGGCGATACACCAAATTCTTTAATAAAGCATTTGCTAAAATATTTGGCATCGTTAAAACCCACCATTAAAGCAACTTCCGAAACAGGAATTTTTTGTTTTTGTAATAATTGAGCAGCTTTTTTAAGACGGACCGAACGTATAAACTCTATTACATTAGATCCGGTAAGAGCTTTAATTTTTCGGAAAATTACAGAATGGCTCATGTTCATTTCGTCGGTTAAGTGCTTTATACCAAAATCGGGGTTAGCAATATTTCGTTCAATCACTTCCATTAATTTAATCATAAACCTTTCGTCGAGCGAGGTAGCAACAAGTTCTTTTGGCTGCAGGATAATATTTTTTGAGAAACTAATTTTTACCTTTTCGCGCGATTCGAGAAGTGATTTGACCTGTGCTTTTAACACATCGAAATTAAAAGGCTTTTGCATGTATACATCAGCACCTGCTTCTAATCCTTCTACATTACTTTCTTCAGTAGTTTTAGCGGTCAGAATAATAATAGGTATATGACTGGTACGAATATCGTTTTTAAGTTTTCGACATAAAGTAATACCATCTATGTCGGGCATCATAATATCGGTAATAATAATGTCGGGATTTTTTTCGCTGGCAAGTTGTAAACCTTTTGTTCCGTTATCGGCTACAATAACGTGGTACTTTGATGAAAACCTATTAGCTAAATAATGAAGCAAATCAGTATTATCCTCAACAATGAGCATTGTTTTTTTCAAAACATTCTGTTCATTACTTGATGTATTATCGAACGATGCCGTAAGTGCGCTCAAAATCTGACTGTTCGCTTGTTGTGATTCGTACTCACTAAGTTGTTCGCTTGAAATTTCAATATAATCGGTTAGTTTTTCTTTGCGCAATGGCAACCGCACTGCAAAAGTACTACCAACACCTGGCTGACTGTCGACAAGTATATTTCCTCCATGCGATTCGATATATTCTTTTGCCAGGGCTAAGCCAATCCCTGTTCCTGATCGTCCTTTTGTATTAATTCCAGAAACCTGATAAAATCGGGCAAAAATATGTGGTAAATGCTCAGCTTCAATTCCTATACCTTCGTCTATTACCTTAACTTCAACATATGAGTTTTCTTCATTATCAGTGTTTTTAACCAGTTCAACTCTTATTGAACTATTATCAGGTGAAAACTTAAAAGCATTCGAAATAAGATTGAAAAATACTGTGATAATCTTTTCCCTGTCAAGCCACAAAACTATTTCTTCATCGTTATGGATATACTCTAAAGTCATGTTTCGATAGCTGGCATATTGTTCGAACGATGCACAAACCTCAGAAAGTAATTCAACAATGTTTACAGGAGCTACTTTAAGTTTGAGTTCGCCTGCGTCAATTTTTCGAAAATCAAGCAACTGGTTTACCAAATGCAGTAAGCGATTAACATTACGTTGAATAATACTTAGTTCGTTTTTAACCTGTGGATCAATTTTTTTATTGTTTATTAAATCGTGCAAAGGATTGCTTATAAGGGTTAAAGGAGTTCGAAGTTCATGCGAGACATTAGTAAAGAATTGAATTTTCATTCGGGTCATTTCTTCAATCTTGCTTTTCTCAAGGCTATCAATAATTAATTGATGCTTACGGTTTACACCAATTAAAGTATACTTTTTAAACAAGAACACCGCCAGCGCAAACAATGCTGCATAAACCAAAAAAGCCCAGATACTCAGCCAGGGAGGAGGTAAAACTTTAATTTTAAGCTCGCTTGCTTTAGTTGGCCATATACCATCGTTATTCGAAGCCATAACCTGGAAAACATATTCACCCTGACTTAAATTAGTATATGTTATTGAACGATGTTTGTAACTAACTTCCTGCCAGTTATCATTAAAACCTAATAAACGGTAACGAAACCTATTTTTTTCAGGAATAGCATAATGGGTAGATGAAAACTCAATCGTTACCTCCTTATCTTTGTAATTAATAATTAACTCATTAGTATATGCAAGAGATTGTTTTAACAGAACTCTTCCATTAATTTCTTCATTGATTCCAACAGGTTTACCCTGAATTTTAATTGCCGTAAAAATGACATCGGCTAAATATGGATTTGGTATTATACTATCGGGGTCAAATACGGTAAGTCCATTTATACCTCCAAAATACATCCTGCCATAATCATCTTTGCAATAAGCATTCATATGAAATTCGTTCGATTGAATGCCATCGTGCACATCGAAATTAGTGAATTTTTCAGTTTTGGGATCAAACTTTGAAAGACCTAGGTTTGTGCTCATCCATAAATTTCCTTTTCGATCTTCCAGAATACCATAAACAATATTATTAGGTAGACCTTCCTTTTCAGAATAAGCTTTAAATAGTATTTTTGTACCTTTTTCTGTATGTTTAACAATCATTTTATTTACACCTGCACCTGTGCCCAGCCAGAGCTCGCCTTTGCTATTTTGCATGATGCAATAAACATCATTGTGCGATAAACTCAACGAATCGTTATATTGATTCATAAATCGTAAAAATCGGGTACTATTTGGATAATGGCTATTTTCGACCATTAAGTTTAAACCGCCACCTTTGGTTCCTATCCATAACTGATTGTTATCATCTTCATATAGTGCTATTACAATATCCGAGCTAAGTGAGGTACTATCGGTATAATTACGTCTAAAATTTTGCATTTTACCATCAGGGCTTATCTTATACAATCCACTACCCCATGTTCCCAGCCAGATATTTTGTTTTGAATCTTCGAAAATAGAAAAAACATAACCAAAAACAGGAATGTAATTAATTTGACGTGTTTTTAAATTGACACTGCCCACTGAATTGCGTGTTGAACCAAACCAAAGTTTGTCATTGCTGGCATGAAAAATACTTAATATGTTTTTGTTTAATAACTCACTGTTCCATGGCATGCGAATGATTTCAAACTTTTGCCTGGAAGTATACTGTAATAAATCGACTCCTCCTCCATCGGAACCCACCCAAATTTTACCTGGAGAATTGGTATGGATTACAGAAATAAAATTATCGCTCAGGGTATTAGTTAAATTTGGATTTGAACGCAATACAGTAAATTTTTTTTGATATAAATCGAATCGATTGACACCTTTACTTTCAGTGCCAATCCAGATAATACCATTTTTATCTTCTAATACTGAACTTAGTCGATTATCGCTAAGACTTGTAATATCGTTTGGATCGTTATAATAAACTTTGTGCTCGAAAGTGCGTACGTTTATTCGTCCCAGTCCGTTACGAGATGCAATCCAGAGATTGTTAAACCGGTCGAGATAAAGCGCTTCTATTCGCTTTAATGGCATATACAATCGATTCTGAGGAGATTTTAGTTCATCAACTTTTAATATTTGATCGTTTCTATCAATTTCGATCCTATATACTCCGTCTTCTATTGTTCCAATCCACAAAACATTTGGGTTTTCCTCCCACATGGTGGTTATCATTTTATACCCCATTTGAGGAACTGGAATATGCCATATTAAATTACGATCGGGATCGAACTTAAACAAACCATCAAGACCTCCCACATAAAATCGTCCATCTTTGGTTTGAATAATTCCTCTGACCCAGAAATGTCTGTTTGGATCATAACTTGTTTTGTACGAATATTCTTTAAAATGAACTTTAAATTGATTATCGCTTTCTATTACTTCTGCTTTAAATAATCCATCCGATGTACCTATCCAGATATTTTGCTGTCTATCAGTTACAATTCTCCAGATTTCATTATTTCTAAGATTTTGAATATGCTGCGGGCTATTTCGTGAGTTTAAAAATATTTCTTTTTCAGGAATGAAAATATTTATACCTCCTCCAAGAGTACCTATCCATAAACGACCTCGTGCATCGACACAAAGTGTCATAATTTGATTATTTGACAGACTATAAATATTCTGTAATTCGTTTTTGAATACTTTATATTCATACCCATCGAAACGGAGTAAACCATCGTGTGTTCCTAACCAGATAAATCCGGTTTTATCCTGCACAATGGTATTTACAGATGTTTGGGAGGTACCATCGGAAATAGGAGAATGTTCAAAGGTTATATTTTCGAAATTAACTTGTTGACCAATTAAACTATATTGAAAAGCAATTGTAAATGCAAAAAATACAAAATACTTGAATTTTCGACCCATATAACCTTTATATAATAAAAGATTAATTAATGGCATTGCTTATAAATCAATTAGCCTATATTTTTGTAAAAATAATTAAGAAAACTTTACAAACAAAAATCACTGATCGGTACGGAATGGAGCAGCAGGCAATCCTTCTTTATTATAAAGGTTTGCATCAGCAGGGTTATCGGCCCATGCATATCTGACATAGGAAGGATTCTTTACTTCTTGATTCCATACATACACTTTATTACCTACAATTTTAGCGTTAGCCCAGACAAATCGCTTATCATTTCCGGCAATTGAAAATGATTTAAGTTTATCTCCTTTACAAACAAGTCCTTTTCCGGTGTTTGTAAATTCAACAATTATAGTATCGCCTTTAATTTTATATGATTCAAAAGTAGGGCCACTGGCAACTATATTTTTTTCGTTATACACCACTTTACGTGCTAATAAAGCTAATCTTTTAGCTACATCTTTTTTGTTTAGTGGATGAATATCGTTCCATTCTCCTAAATCAATAGTTACTGCCATTCCGGTATTTGGCAACGATAGTGCCTTTGATTGTGCTTCACGAAGCAAAGCCCAGTTGCTTTCGGTCGGATGTACAGCCGGTTCCATAAAATTAGGCAACTGTACAAAAAGAAAAGGGAAATTGCCCTGATTCCATCTCGAGCGCCAATCGCTGATTAAAGTCGAAAATAGATCAAAATAATCGGAAGGTCGTCCGGCATTTGATTCACCCTGATACCATATTACTCCTTTAATTCTGTACCATGAAATAGGTGCTATCATTGCATTATATAATCCCATGGGTTTCCATTGAATAAAGGTAGTAGAGGGCGCCGACTGCACTCGTGCACCAATTTTATAATACCATGTGCCCATAAGAGGTATAGTATCGTTTTTAATTACCAATCCATAAGGTTTGTCGGGTACAAAACCAGAGAAACCATTATTGATAATAACTTTTACTACAATCGTATTTTTACCGGCTTGCAAAACCCCTTCAGGTATACGATATCGACGTGGAGGATACTGGTAACTAACGGCACCTACAAATTTACCATTAATCCAAACTGAATCAGCGTCAACAATTCGTCCCAATACTAATAGTGATTCCTGGCTATTAAATGATTCGGGCAATGTAAAATTCCTTCGAACCCATACCACACCACTCATATTACCTATATCTTCTAATTTATTCCAATATCCGGGAACAGTTAAGGTTTTCCAGTCCGAAATATCAAGTTCAGGGTTATTCCATTTATTTATTCCATTATCCTGACTATTTAAATTCTTGTACCATTCTCTGGAATTTTTCTGGTCATTATCAATAATTGATTTAACCAGTAAACTATCTTTCATACGCTGAGCTTCAGCATAATAACCAGGAAAACTCTTAAGAGCTTCTTCACTTAACCATGCTTCGGCAGGAGACCCCCCAAGAGCAGAATTGATCAGACCAATAGGTATTTGATATTGCTTATACAATTCTTTTGCAAAAAAATAAGCTAATGCTGAAAAATTGGCTATGGTTGAGGGAGTAACCGATTGCCAGTTACCTGACTCTAAATCAGATAACACATTATTAAAGTTATATTTTTTGGGAACAATAAACTGACGAATATAATAATTAGCTGCGTTCATCTCTTCGGGGTAAACCCAGCTTACTCTGTTCATTGGCAATTCCATATTCGATTGTCCGGAACAAACCCAAACATCACCAATTAAAATATCGGAAATAGTAATTTCGGACGAACCTTTTATCATCATATCGTAAGGCCCACCTGCATCGAATGGTCCTATTTTGACTTCCCATTTACCATCAGATGCTGTAATAGTTGAGTATATTTTATCTTTAAATGCTAAAAGCACACTTGTTCCAGGTTTATCCCAACCCCAAATTTTTATCGTATCGTGGCGTTGAATTACCATACCATTACTAACTAATCGAGGAAGCCGTGTTTGGGAATTAATGGTTAGGCTTATAAACACCAACAAAAATAATATATGTAATTTTTTCATCTGATGTAAGTTTTAGCGTTCTCTTACTAAATTAGATATAATTCGTCCAAAGTTATTAAGATTTAAATGAAAAAGAATAAAGTTTATGTTAATTTCAAAATTTCGTATGAAGAATCTGACTTCAAAAAATAATCTACTTTTGCAGCAAAATAAGATTAACAATAACAAATATGTATTCATTAAAAGATTATAATTACCATTTACCCGAAAACAAAATTGCCAAATACCCATTACCCAATCGCGACCAATCAAAATTATTGATTTACAATAAAGGAGCTATTGCAGAAAGTATTTTTTCTGAAATTCATCGATTTTTACCATCCGATAGTCTACTTTGTTTTAATGACACCAGAGTAATAAAAGCTCGTATTATTTTTCAGAAAACCAGTGGAAGTTACATTGAAGTCTTTTTGTTAGAACCAATAAACCCATCAGATTATTACCAGATGTTTCAGCAACCATCACATTGTCGGTGGAATTGTATGGTGGGTAATCTTAAGAAATGGAAGAATGAAGAACTTCTTTTATCTATTAAAGTTGAAGGTATAGAAACCACTTTTAAAGCCAGAATAGTTGAACGAAGCGCACAATGGCAGGTAATAGATTTCTCGTGGACTCCAGAGTTCATACCCTTTGGAACCATATTGGAAGCTATTGGCAAGATTCCTATACCTCCTTATTTAAATCGCGAGAGTGAAGAGGTCGATAATGTTCGTTACCAGACAATTTTTTCGAAGTACGATGGTTCCGTAGCAGCACCAACCGCTGGTTTACATTTTACAGAATCTGTATTACAATCTATAAGGCAGAAAAATATTCAACTTGCCAGTATTACTTTACATGTAGGAGCTGGAACCTTTCGGCCAATAAAAAATGAAAACGTTTTAAGTCATGAAATGCATGCTGAACACTTTTACATAAGCAAGCCTACACTTGAAAAGATTAAACGCTACTACGGAAATATCACTGCAGTTGGAACTACTACACTCCGAGCACTGGAAAGCATGTACTGGATTGGCGTAAAATTATTAACTAACGGTCCTAACACAAACTTTGACTTAAGCCAATGGGAAAACAAAAACTTACCCGAAATTGAACCATTAGAAGTAATTGATTATTTGCTTGAATATTTCAATCAAAAACAAATATCCATAATTGAGGCAGAAACAAGTTTAATGATTGTTCCCGATTATTCATTTAAGGTAGTAAACCGATTAATTACCAATTTTCATCAGCCTCAAAGCACCTTATTACTGTTGGTGGCAGCTTTTGTAGGAACAAATAACTGGCAAAAAATTTATGATTATGCGTTAACTCATGATTTTCGTTTTTTAAGTTATGGCGACAGTTCATTGTTAATACCGTAATCAAGAAATTTTCAGGCATAAATTACTCCACTTCCAATAAGTTCATCATCGGAGTACCATGCGGCAAATTGACCTGGGGTAATTCCCCTCTGGGGATTATCAAAAAGAATAACCATCCCCTCTTCAAGTTTCTTTAGAGTTGCATTCTGTAAAGGTTGTCTGTAACGAATCCGTACATTAAACCGTTGCGTATCACCCACGTCTAATATACAATCGGGACGTACCCAATGAATATCATTTTCAGAGATGTACAGAGCTTTTCGGTATAAACCAGGATGATCATCACCCTGGCCTACATAAATAATGTTATTATCGACATCAGTAGCAATAACAAATAGTGGTTTTTCTTTACCTCCCACATGCAATCCCTTTCGTTGACCAATTGTATAAAAATGTGCACCATTATGATAACCAACTATTTTTCCCATCGACGGATAATAGTCGAATGGTTGTGCTAGTTGATATAAATCATTAGTTTCGATACCCCGATAAATGGAAGCATTATATGGTATTTCAATAATTGGCCCACGCCTGGGTTCAAGTTTTTGCTGAAGAAAAGAAGGTAAATCAACTTTGCCAACAAAACATATTCCTTGAGAATCTTTTCGTTGCGCTGTAGCTAATCCCAGATTATCGGCTATTTTTCTAACTTCTGGTTTGGTTAAATGACCTATTGGAAATAAAGCCATAGCCAGTTGACTTTGGGAGAGTTGACAGAGAAAATAACTCTGATCTTTATTATTATCGACACCAGCAAGGAGACGATAAAACAGGCCTTCATCGGTTTGGCAAATATCCTTACGCACATAATGACCAGTAGCCACCCATTTAGCCGAAAGTTTTTTTGCTTCAGCCACAAATAAATCAAATTTTATCTCTCGGTTACATAACACATCGGGATTAGGAGTTCGTCCTTTCTGATATTCTTCAAACATGTAATCAACCACTCGTTTTTTATATTGTTCACTCAAATCAACTACATGAAGAGGAATATCGAGTTTTTTGGCTACTAATTGAGCAAAAACCAGATCGTCCTTCCACGGGCAATCTCCATAAAGAGTTCCTGTAGTATCGTGCCAGTTAATCATAAACATGCCAATTACCTGATACCCTTCTTGCTTAAGCAGCCAGGCAGCTACACTTGAATCAACACCGCCAGAAAGACCTACAACTACTTTTTCCGACATATTTTAAACTGTTGTTTTCTTCCAATTTCCAAATTTAAGATAAAGTCCGGCAACAATTCCCATTAAAATCCCATACCATACTTCGCTCATCCAGATCATCGTAACTGAGCCATTCCACTCATAAGCAACCAAATAAGCCCAGAGTACATAGTTAAACATAACAAAAGCTTCAATTTGCAGCGTAACCTGAGTTTTTCCTGCCCCTGAAATTATATTATAAAGAATAATACTTATTGAAACCAAAACAGATGTAGCACTTACTATATAAATAATTGGTTTACTTTGAATAATTAGCGAAGAGTCGTTAGTAAATAATTGTAAATAAGGAATAGAAAAGATATTTAATAAAATTACAAAAATAGAGATTGTGCCAAAACTTAGACGTAAAATTTTAAAAATCATTGGTTTAAGCTCATCAAATTTTCCACTACCTATCTTATAACTTACAAGGGTATTGGTTACTGAGGCATAGCCCCACAGAGGTAATAGAGCAACTAAGTAAAATGTTCGAACCAGATTAGAAACAGCCAGAGGAGTTTCTCCCATTTTTTCGACAAACATAAAAAACAAAAACCAACCGCCAAACGAAAATGTAAATTGTAGCATAACAGGACTGGCTGTTTTCAGAATTCGTTTTAAAACAGCAAAATCGAGAGTATATAAACGAGTTAAATGAAACTCGGAAATACCTTTATGTTTAAATGAATATATAAGAAAAAAAATCATGGCTACTCCCTCAGCAATAACCGACGATAAGCCGGCACCAGCAATTTCCATACGTGGAAAACCAAAATGACCAAAAATTAGCGCATAATCGAAAAATATATTTGTTATGGCAAGGATTAAACTATAATATCCTACAACCCTTGTACGCATTATACCTGTATAAAAAGCCCTGAAAATAATGTTTACATATGCAAATAATAAACCCCAGATTCGATAAGAAAGATATATGCTTACCTCTTTGAAAATTTCATCAGAATGCACAAAATTTCTAAATAATGCAGAACCAAAAAACAAAAATAATATAACAAACAGAATTCCAGAGGCAAATAAAAACATAAAAGATTGATGAAAAGTATTACCAATTTCATTTAGTTTTTTTTCACCGAAACGTCGGGCAATTACAATTTGCACACCTATACCAAATCCAAATCCAAGCATTATAAGTGCTAGATAAAAAATACCGCCTAAGGCTGAAGCACCAAGTGCAATTGCGCTTACATGCCCAAGAAATGCAGTATTTATAATAGCTGTAACATTTTCGATTGCACTGCTAGCAATAATAGGCAAACTAAGCCTTACTATTTCACGGTAAGTAACATCGGTTTTCAATGTCAGTCAACTAAAATTTAAAATTGGCTGCAAAGCTAAGAATGAAATCAATAACAAGCAACGATAATTTCTATTTCGCTAAAATTTTAGCAATTATTTAAGAAATACCCGGAAATATAATGTTAATTAGTAGACAACAATACTACAGCATAAACCGCAATGCCTTCCTCTCGTCCAACAAAACCAAGTTTTTCAGTAGTAGTAGCCTTAATTGAAATTTGATTTTGATTTACCTGTAGTATTTTGGAGAGAATAGAGACCATTTCAGAAATATATGGAGCTATTTTCGGTTTTTGAAGACTAATGGTTATATCGGCATTTATGAGTTTATAACCGTGTTGAGAAATTAGCTGATAAGATTTTTGGAGTAAAATTTTACTATCAATATTTTTATATTCGACAGATGTATCAGGGAAATGTTTGCCTATGTCGCCAAGTGTAGCTGCTCCCAATAAAGCATCGCATAGGGCATGAATTAATGCATCACCATCGGAATGAGCTAAACAACCTTTTTCAAAAGGAATTTCAATACCGCCAAGCCAGAATTTTCGTCCTTCAACCAGCGGATGCACGTCGTATCCAAACCCTATGCGAAACATCAGTTAATTATTACTTATTTTTCTGTGGTTTTCCAATATCAATAGAAGCAGTAACTCTCATAGTATTCGCTAATGGATTGTTACGACCACCACGCGGAATTAGGTAAGAAAAATCGAGCGTAATAAGCGTTAATTTTAAACCTACCCCAACGGATGCATACTTACGATTACCTTTCATAGCTGCTTCGTTAAAATAACCAGCTCGTATGGCAAATTGGTTCATGTACCAGTATTCTGCACCAATTGACAACATCACTTCTTTTAATTCTTCAGAAAAACCTCCTGGTGCATCATAAAATGATTGAATAATTCCCTGTCCTACTGATACATTTGGATCTTTACCTTTCTCTATAATTTTATTTCCCTGAGCATCAGTTACATAGTTTCCAGTTGAATCAACTTTATAAATAGGTGGAGTGGGAACCAGAAGCTTGTTTAAGTCTACACCAATCATTAAACTGTTATACGGGTCGAGTTCAAATTTGATACTGGTTCCAACTCGCATATTGGTAGGTATAAAATCTTTCCGGTCTCCTTCGGTATAAGAAATTTTTGCACCAATATTCGAAATATTTACTCCAAATGCCCATTCTGCTTTCTTATCACTTAATTGAATTGGTGAATGGTAATACATTGAAATATCAACAGCATACGACTGACCAGCTTTAACTGTTTGCCCGCTCACCGTACTTCCCTTTGCCAGGTCTGATAAAATATAACGAAAGGTAATACCTCCCGACATTTTCTCAGAAAACAATCGCGAATAAGAAGCATCCAGAGTAAATTCATTTGGATTCTGCTTCGATATAAATTGGTTGTTCTCATCGGTAAAAGTAATCGAACCCAATGTAAAATAACGCAGACCAAAAGCAACCACTTGCTGCTTATCAATTCGTTTAAAACCAGTCAAATATAATAACTTGATATCTGGAGCCAGATTCTTTAACCATGGGGAATATGTAGTAGAAATACCCATATTATCCTCTAAAAATGCATATTTCGATGCATTCCAGTGCAGTGAATTTAAGTCAGGTGATGTAGCCGCACCCAAATCGCCCATAGCTCCAGCTCTTGAATCGGGTGCAATATTTAAAAATGGTACCGGCGTTTGAATAACATTATAGTTACTTAAATATTCCTGACCTAATGTCGGATTTTGCGAATTTATATGCATGCTTACAATTGACGTTGCCATTAACAATGCACTTACTGATATTATTTTTATTCTATCCATTGATATTAAATTTTATAGGTGACAAATATAATAATTTTCCTTTCCTAACGAATAATTAGTATTTTTCCAAATTTCTGATCACTCTCTCCGTTTTCATTTATTAATACTACTTTGTACATATATAATCCCTGATTTAAAGGCCTTCCATTCATATCATTACCATTCCAATATATTGGATTAGTTACATAACCATCGAAGCTGCCTTTATATGTTAAACGATTAACCAATTGTCCATTCATGGAATATATCTGAATTTCCAACCTGATATTTTTATTAGGCCAATTATGTTTTAACACAAAATTCGTGGATTGATTAGTTGGATTTGGATAATTCATGACATTTACTAATTTAATGGTTTGATTTTCTACAACTTCAAAATTTAGTGTTGCAGTAGAATAATTATTAAATATATCGTACGCAATAAAAGTTAATTGATGTTTTCCAACCGGAAGGTTAGAAAATGGATAAATAACTTTTCCAGTGGTATAATCACCTAAATTTGATTCGTAATAATCGTTTAAAACCAGAACATTACTAATATTGTTATCCAGATAAGCCATTAAATCGTGTCCCAAACCTATACCCGTTGCATTAATTCCATCTTTATCATTTAAAATAGCCAGAAGACGCGGATTAGGGTCAGTTATGGAACCATCTCTAAAATTGGTATCGTTCATAAAAAGTCGAATTACTGGACCTTGATTATCAAATTCAACTGATTGATTAATGCCTCCTACCCAGAAATTATCATAACAACCACCATAGCTGTTATTGTAATTGGCTGCATAAAAAATCATTTTACCTTTACCCATGTGGTACCGAATATCTTTGGGCACAGGAAATTGAAACATAAATTTTCCATTTTCAACCTCTGCTTTTCCACGATAAATGATATTTTGCCTGGTAATAAACCGAATTTTCGGCGATTTTTCGTCATTACCAAGTGTCTGAATAGTATCAGTTTTATCAAATACTGTAACATATACAATCCCTTGAAATGATTGATTATCAGTTTGATCATTTATATGACCGTATACGGTAACCAGTGACAAAGCATTTAATGTATCATTACTGCGGGAGTTGGCATTTACAATGGAATCGACCTGTATTCTGTCTTCTTTAGGATTAGCCAGAATCATGGAAGGGTCGGCCAGCAATGAAAAATTTAGCCTATTAATTCCGGTATAAACTACATTGTTTTTAGTCATTCTGAAAATATCGCCTAATCGATAAGGTGTACCATTTTCATCGAGTTGAAAAGCGTACTTATAAAATGCAGTATTTAAGTCAAAATTATCGTCGGCATAAACCAATCGGGTAGTAGTAAGTAAACCTATAGCCCCTCCATCAGGATTAAGTAATACTTCTTCACCAGCAGAGGTTCGTGTTTTCAAATCTCCCAGATTCATATCGTCGAATCGACTAAACTCGCAAGTTGCTGTGATAAATAAAGGTAAACGATTGGCATTGTTCCAACTTCGTATAATGGGAACATCAATAATATCTTCATGTGCCAGTTGCACTTCGCTTCCATGGCCAGTATAGTTAAGAATTAACAAACCATTATTTATTTGACTATTAAGCAGATTATTTGCATCGGGATACCTATCACCTACCCCAGTTGTTTTCTGCACAAAAGCGTCGAGATAAATCTTTTTTATATTTAAATAAGGATAATTTTTCTCTAAAGAATTGGCAATAGTTTCTGCCTGAGTTAAATGCAATCCATAATCTTCATCATCGGCCACAAATGTAATTATATTTTTCCAATCCCCATCGTTGGCAGGATTATCGTAGCGAATCAGTTTATCCACCACTACTTTTGCTTCAATTGAATCTTTTACCGGAAGACGACCAACAGCTACCTCAATTAAATTATCATATTCAGGATTTTGCCAATGCATCCAGCCAAAAAAATCATCGGTAACATAAGAACCACCATCATTTAACGACTCGGCCGATTGATATGTTGGAATTAAATTATAATTTCCTTCCCTATCAATATGGTTTGCATATGTACCTTTTCCAAACAAAAGAAGGTAACGCATCTTATCTTGCCCCAATCCTCGGTCATAAAACATTTTAACCATATTCCGAATAGCCGTTACATCACGAGCTCCCGTTGAGAATTCGTTATATACCTGCTGGGTAGTTACCAGCAACACATCCAAACCATCATGCACCTTCCGATAATTAGCCAGACGTTTAGCCTGCTCATATATTCCTTTATCGGTTGGACTAACAATTACTAAATCGGGTGTTGACGCTCCATGAATATTTTGATTCTCTACCTCACCCATGGGCTCTGGTGCATAAAAATCTCCTCTGCTACTATAAATAATAAATTGGCGAAGCGTATCGGCATTAGACACAAAAGTTAATATATTACCACTTAATTGAGTTGGCATCAAAACAGGACTTAATGGGCTAGTAATATCCCAAACTTTTACGTCGGAATTTGCATTTTCAACCATATACTTTACATTTCCTGAGTGATATAAAGTATTTTTGTTTCGTATAATTAGCTGATTTCCTGTAAATTTGAGTTTTCTGACCACATTTACACCAATATAGTTTACATATCCCAATGCATTTGCCGATGAACCATTAAATGTGAGGGTTATGTTTAGTGGTGATACACTATTAACTCCTAAACTTCCCAAAAATTGATAATATGCTCCTCGAAAAATAAATTTACTTATTGTTTTCGTTTGATTACCAACATTCAGCGTAAAAAAACTATTAATGGCAGTTGAAATAAGGTCGTAATAAATGTATATAGAGTCCGATTCAGATAGTTGAGTAAATGAAAATTGAAAACTACGAGTTTGACGATTTGAAAAAACACTACCATACCACTCGGCCCCAGATCGCAAAAAATTTACCTCATCGGGTTCAACATAATCAAAATCATCGAACTTATTAATAGTTAAAGTATTCGAATTTTCATCAATAGTAGGTTGGGATTGAATTTGTTTGCTCGGATTTTTACTATCTGTTATGAAATAGTATTGATAATTTGAAAACTTATGTTGTAAATGTTTATATCGTTTAGTTTGAAAATCGTAATTCCATACATTGGGTCCTTCTGCATAAAAAATGATATAATCTCCGTCATTAAAAACACCATCATTTCCTTTTTCAATATATATAGGAATTGAAATTAGATCATCTACCCTTTTATTATCAATTGTTTTTGGTAACATACCTGCTCGGTTGCCATACACTTCAATATTTGAAAAATTCGAAAATCCCCACGATTTAAGCTGAGAATAAGTAATTTTATATAAACCATTTTTAGTTACACCTATCTTATACCATTTACCTGAAGCCAATACTGAATTTTCAGCATATTGAAAATTTATAGGTGCTTTATACGAAGTTGTTAAAGTTTCTGATATCAAATCAAAGCTTTTGAGAATTTTTAATGAGCCTTCCAATGAATCGTAAATAATAGGACAAAACAGCAAATGAACATTAAAAACATTTCGGTTTTTGGTTTTTAAAATTTTAGTATTGATTTTTGAAGAAAAATAACTATATTTAGCTAATAAATTTATTTTTTCAAAAACCATGTTTGTTATTTGAATGTTTTTCTCGGATGTAAAACTTAACATTTTTGAAAAATATGGAATATTTTTTTGTTCAGGTAAATAAACAGCTCCTTCAAATGTTAAGGAAGTATCGGTAATATTCCATGATAACTTTTCATGCGATATGAACTGATAATCCTGAGAGAGGACTGATACCGATAAATTAAATATTAACAAGTAAAATAATATTTTCTTTTGCATGACCATTTATTTATATCCAGGTATAAATGTTATCGTCAAAAATTAAATGCCAAATGTAATTGAAAAAGTTTTTTTATAAACTAAACAATATTTTCAAAAAAACGTATATCTTGCATTGTTTATTATAAATTAAATTTTGTCCTTGTTAACATAATATAGAAGATTTACAAAACAAGGTAATATTGAGAAAGTTATGAAGCGAAAATTAATTAACATATGCTTAGGCCTATTTACATTAACACTAACTATTAAAGGGCAAGATGTAATATTTTCCCAATTTTATTTGAATTCGCTTGATTTAAATCCGGCTAATGCAGGTATTGTAAATGATGCACGTTTATTTCTACGATACCGAAATCAATGGCCTGCCTTTGGAAGTACATTTGTTACATATCAGGGCAGTTTTGATAAGTATATAAAATCGATTAATGCCGGATTAGGTATAAATATAATTCGCGATAATATTGCTGGTGGGGCACTTTCAATTACCAGAGCCGATATTGTTTATGCCAAACGTTATAAACTAAACAATAATAATACATTTATTCAAGCAGGTCTTCAAGGAACATTTCAATTTTTCAATACAAACGGAAGTAATATTGATGCCAACCTGCCTACATACCAGACTACACAGCCCGATGTAGCAGTAGGGTTTGTAACTTCTTCACGATATACACGATTTGGAGTTTCAGTTGACCACCTGAATACTGGATTTTTAAAAATTAACTATACTTTTATCCCTTCGCCCATTAAAATTAGTGCATTTTATACCCGCGACATAAAGGTATATAATCCTAACAAACTTAACTCAACCGTATACATAGTAAGCCCCTCGCTTTTAGTTCAAAAGCAATCATCATCATTATATGTTAATTATGGGTTAAATGTTCGGAAGGAAAATCTAATGGGCGGTATATTTATGCGTTCGAATTTTCCCATGCAAATGACTAATGCAATATTTGCTATAGGTATTACGTTAGGTAATTGGCAATTTGGTTATAGCTACGATTATAATTTTTTATCATTAAAAAATATGATGCCAGTAACTGGTGCACATGAAGTAACTATAATTGCCACTTTTCCACCTGATCCGACGCGTCAAAGATATGGACCTGTACCATGTCCAAAATATATTAGTGAATAGATTGCTGTTTATATTTTAAAATAATTTAGATTTGTAGCAATAAAAAAAATGTTTTATATTTGAGAAACTTTATAAATACTCAAAAGCTTATGAAGGCGAAGTACTTTTTTTATGTAACTGCTGTAGTGGGTTTAACATTAAGCTCGTGTGGAAAGGGCGACGATATAACCAAAACTGGTAATGTATCGGCTACAACAGGCTGGGAATATAATAATGAAGAATATGGGGGGTTCTGGGTAAATAATGAATATCAACCACAAAATCCTCCGGGATGTGTATTTATTGAGGGTGGTACCTTTACCATGGGCCGTGTTGAACAAGATCTGATGTTTGATTGGAATAACCAACCTCGTAGAGTTACAGTATCCTCGTTCTGGATGGATCAGACTGAAGTACGTAATGTCGATTATCGTGAATATCTTTTCTGGTTAATGCGTGTATATGCAGAATATCCAGCAGTTTACAGAAAAGCTTTGCCCGATACGCTCGTCTGGAGAAGTAAACTTGCTTATAATGAACCATATGTTCAATATTATTTCCGCCATCCAGCATACAACGAGTATCCTGTAGTTGGTGTTAGCTGGGTACAGGCTAACGATTACTGCGCCTGGCGAACCGACCGTGTAAATGAATTGGTTCTCTACCAAAAAGGAATCATCAAACTTGATCCTCAACAACAAGGAAAAGAAAATTTTAATACCGATGCTTATTTAGCTGGCCAGTTTGAACCACTTCCAGGAGATGCTCCGCTTACAACTCCTGCTGGCGTAGAAAGAAAAGTGAACATTGAAGATGGCATTTTGTATCCCAAATATCGTCTACCAACCGAAGCTGAATGGGAATATGCAGCTTTTGCTTTAATTGGAAATAGTTTTGATGAAAGAGTATACGAACGCCGTTTATATCCGTGGAACGGTCATACACTCCGTAATGACGAAGCTAAATACAGAGGAAAAATGCGTGCCAACTTTGTCCGTGGTCGAGGTGACTATATGGGAACAGCTGGTGACCTTAACGACAATGCTGAAATTACAGCACCTGTTCGGGCATATTGGCCAAACGATTTCGGGCTCTATGGTATGGCTGGTAATGTAAGTGAATGGGTTGAAGATGTTTATCGTCCACTATCGCTCGAAGACTTTGAAGAATTCCGTCCCTTCCGTGGTAACGTATTTATGGAACCTGAAAGAGATGAAGAAGGTAATATTGCTCCTAAAGATAGTTTAGGTCGAATCAAATACAAACCAATTTCGCCCGAAAGCGCAGCTGGAAGAAGAAATTATACCAAAGCTGACTATCGCAACTATCTCGATGGTGATGTAGAATCAAGCATTGATTACTCTACCTCACAGGATGATAAAACATTAGGTGGTTCTACTCGTATGTACGCCCAGGGTCAGCAAGACATGTCATCGCTTATTAACGATAATGTTAGAGTTTACAAAGGTGGTTCATGGAAAGACCGTGCTTACTGGCTTAGCCCCGGCACACGCCGTTTCCTCGATGAAAATTCCGCTAAAGAAGACCTTGGCTTCCGTTGTGCCATGACTCATGTAGGTAGTCCTAAAGGATTCTAATTTTAAACATAATATGTATTAAAAACCTCATAACTCTGTTTATGAGGTTTTTTTATTTTTGCTGGTGGGTTAATTTAAAATATTTTATATATGCAAAAAATTAATATAGAAAGCATTTATAAGTTATTTCTTCAAAATAGAAATATTATTACTGATACACGAAATATTGTTCCGGGTTCCATTTTTATTGGCTTAAAAGGCGAACGGTTTGATGGGAGTGCATTTGCTAAAGAGGCCATTCAAAAAGGCGCGGCTTATGCAATAATTAGTAAAGAAGAATTTGCTGAGAATACTCCACAATACATTTTAGTTGATGATACATTAAAAACATTACAACAACTTGCTCTTTATCATCGAAGAAAACTAAAAATTCCTATCATCGGTATCACCGGATCGAATGGCAAAACTACCACGAAAGAGTTAATTGCTCAAGTTTTATCAAAGAAATATAAAACATTTGCAACAAAAGGAAATTTAAATAATCACATTGGCGTTCCATTATCTATTCTTTCTATTGATTTTAATCATGAAATTGCAGTTATAGAAATGGGTGCCAATCATATTGGTGAAATTGAACAGCTTTGTAATATTGCTTTACCTGATTATGGGATAATTACCAATATAGGAAAGGCTCATTTAGAAGGTTTTGGTTCTTTTGAAGGTGTCATTCAAGCCAAAACTGAGCTTTACAGGCATATCGAAAAAGTGGATGGCACCATTTTTTATCATTACGATAATTCTATTTTAAAAGCTGAAGTCGACAAGCTAAAATGTAAAAAAGTTTCGTACGGCACCAGTAAACAAGTGTCGTATCAAGGAAAACTATTAAAGAATGATCCTTATCTTGCTTTTGAGTTTATTGGAAGTGAAAAGACCTATACCATACAAACTCAGCTTTTTGGACAATATAATTTCGAAAATGCCATGGCAGCTACTGCCATTGGACTTTATTTTCAGGTTCCAATTGAACTAATCATTAGTGCCATTGAAAACTATATTCCCTCCAATAATCGTTCTCAATTGATAAAGGTTGGTAGTAACTGGATTATATGTGACTATTATAATGCAAATCCTACAAGCATGGAAAATGCATTAATCAATTTTGCTTCATCTAATCTCAATCTTTTAGAAAAAATTGCCATACTTGGAGAAATGAAAGAACTTGGAAAAGAAAGTGATAAAGAACATAAAAAAATTATAGAATTGGCCGAAACACTTGATTTGAACAAAGTTTTTTTTGTAGGAGCTTTATATAAACAATTTGAAAATCAACGATTTCAATTTTTTGAGACCAATGCTGATTTAATTTCATATTTAAATGAAAACAAAATTACTGATAGCTATGTTTTAATTAAGGGTTCTCGGGGTTCAAAATTAGAGGAAGTATATGAGATAATTACTATGGAAGATAATGAAGGTTGAAAAAAACGAATATTCCTGAAAGATGGGTTTAAAACAAAAATATGAGTTTTTGATTAATTATTTTCAACGGCAAATGCCAGTAGTACAAACTGAATTAAAGTATAATAATGCTTATGAATTGGTAGTGGCTGTAATCCTGTCGGCTCAGTGTACCGACAAGCGCGTAAATATTATTACACCTTCATTTTTTAAAAAATTCCCAGTTCCTGAAATGCTGGCAAACGCCGAAATTGACGAAATTTATCAATACATTAAAAGTTGTTCATATCCGAACAATAAAGCCAAACATTTAAAAGCCATGGCCGAAGTATTGGTTAATCAATACAAAGGACAGCTTCCAGAAGATCCAGAAGAGATGCAAAAAATTCCAGGAATTGGACGCAAAACTGCACATGTACTCGCTTCGGTTTTATATCATAAGCCAGTTATAGCCGTTGATACCCATGTTTTTAGAGTTTCTAAACGAATCGGCTTAGTTAAGAATGCAAAAAATCCGGTAGCCTGTGAAAAACAACTAACTTTGAATTTTCCGCCTGATGCTTTGCATAATGCTCATCATTGGTTAATTTTACACGGAAGGTATATTTGCAAAGCACGTAAACCACTCTGTAATGAATGTGGATTAACAACTATATGTGATTATTATAAAAATCAAAATATATACGTATGAAGTCAATTGGTCATATTTTAGCGAATGGAAAGCGTAAAAAGAGTAATAGAATGAATCTCTTTTTACAATCGGAAATGAAATTTAAACTTAATTTTATAGCTGTTTTACTGTTTATTTGTTCTGGCAAATTACCTGCACAGGATACTCTTCCTCCTTTAAATAGAGAAATTCTTAAATATGTAGAGAGTGTAATTGGGAAGCAAGTTGATAGAGGCGAGTGTTGGGATCTTGCCAATCAGGCACTTACACGAGTGGGGGCTAAGTGGGACAGGCAGTTTAAATATGGAAAATTACTGGATCCGAAAAAAGATGTTATTTATCCTGGAGATATCATCCAGTTTTTTAACGTCGAAACCGAAAAGATTGACACAACTACCGAAGGTATAATCACATCACGAGAAACCATGGGACAACATACGGCTATCGTTTACCGGGTTAATGCACCGGGTGATTTTGAATTGGCACATCAAAACACCAGTTTTTCAGGACGTAAGGTTGGGATAAGCCGATTTGTCTTGAAATATGTAAAAAAAGGAAAATTATATATTTACAGGCCAACTAACCAATAAATTCCTCTTTTTATTTTGATTTATCAGGACCTGCAGGAATAGGCGGAAGAGGTTTGTAATTCTTAATTAACTCTTTCGCCACCTCAATTGCCTTATTTAACTGATCGTCTATACCCATATACTCCCTCGCTGGGTCGTTTTCTACCCATATGTCAGGTTCAACACCATAACCCTCAATAATCCATTCACTTGAATCGGCCGAATATGACGCAAATTCAGGTTTTCGCAAGTCAGTACCATCTATAAAAGGTAAACTACCCGATATGCCAACTACCCCACCCCAGGTACGTTGACCAATTATAGTTCCTAATTTATGTTTTTTAAAGGCATATGGGAATAAATCACCATCCGATGCTGAGTATTGGTCAATTAGCATAATTTTAGGTCCCATAAACATACCATCGGGTACAGGATACGGAATAAGGGCATTTCGGTACATTCGGGAACGAGTTAATTCCCGGCGCAAGCGTTCAATAATTTGAGGTGAAACATTACCTCCTCCATTGCCTCTGTCATCAATAATTAATACCTTTTTATTTAATTGTGGATAATAATATTTAGCAAATTCATTTAAACCTTCGGTTACCATATCAGGAATATGCATATAACCTACCTGCCCATCGGTAGCATCCGAAACCTTCTGGATATTACGTTGTACCCAATCGTAATAAATTAATTTAGCTTCGGATTTAACTGGCACCACCAGCACATTGCGTGAACCTTTCTGGTCAGGAATACTATTTACTGTCAGTTGAACTTCTTTGTCGGCTTTATAAACCAGAAGTTTATAAATATCATCGACCTGCTGACACGATATTCCATCTACAGCCAGAATATAATCACCTTCTCGAACATTAACTCCAGGCTCACCAAGAGGCGACCGCAAATCTTTACTCCAATTGGCTCCTTTGTAAATTTTATCAATCTTAAAATAACCCGAAGCATGCCGACTCAGTTTGGCCCCTAATAGTCCCAATGGAATACGTTCAGCCTTTGGTTTTTCACCACTATTCACATAAGCATGTCCTACATTTAATTCACCAATTAATTCTCCAATGATATATGTAAGGTCATCGCGATGTTTGACGTATTTCACAAGTGGTTCATATTTCCTATACATAGCATACCAATCAACCCCATGCATATTTTCAACATAGAAAAAATCACGCATCTGACGCCATACTTCGTTATAAATTTGTTGCCATTCTAGCTGATAATCGACCATAACTTTCATCTCACTTAAATCGATATACGACTTGGGACTAATTTTTGAATCAGGTAAATCAATAACGGCAACTTTGTTTCCGTCTTTAATTAACATTTTTTTGTTATTAGCAGAAACACAATAGCTTAAACCACGTCCAAACTCAGTTTCTTCCAATTTCTTTAAATCGAATCGTTTTAAAATGCTCCCTCCTTCTATCTCGGGTCGCTCAATATAATATATAGCTTGATCGACGAACCAAAGATTGGTATAATTGGATGCTTTAATGGGCAATGGAAGAATGCGATTGGCAATGTCATCGAAGTCAATTTCTACATTTATTTCATTTTTTTTCTTCTTATTATCTAAATTTGAAGAATCGGTTGTGTTTTCAACCTCCACATTTTTTGGAGCAAATGGCGATTGTGAATCGTTAGTTAAGAGAACCAGATAAACTCTGGCTAAATTTATATAAGCATGATTCCATTCAACATCGCTGTAAATAGGATTAAAATCACGTTGAGAAACCAGGGCTATATATTTACCATCCGATGAAAAAACAGGTTCGCTGGAATCAAACCATTCGTCGGTAATATTTTTAACTGTTTTTGTTGGTAAGTGATATACCGATACAATATTAAAACGATTATCGGCCATCTGCGAAAAAACAATCCACTTACTATCGGGCGACCAATTATATGTAGAAATATGACCCAACTTTGACTGATAAACCAGCGTTGTTTCACGAGTTTGAATATCGATGTATTGAAGCCGAAACTTTCTATCAGCCCAGAGAATTTTTTTACCATCGGGCGACCATTTGATATCATACTTATATGTATCAGCATTTTTGGTTAGTTGTATTGGTTTTTCTTTTCCATCTTGCTGTTGAATATAAATTTCGTTATCGCCTGTTGCATCTGAAATATAAGCAATATAACGACCATCGGGCGACCATGCAACATTACGCTCGTGAACTCCTGGCGAGGTTGTTAAATTACGCGTAATTCCTTTATCGACCGGTAATGTAAAAACTTCTCCTCTTGCTCCCAGCACAATTCTTTCGCCTTTAGGCGATACATCGAACGAACGAATATATTGAGAAGCATCTTTAAACTCGTTTCGAGCCCAGATACCATCATCGGCAATTTTTATGCTTAGTTTACTATAATCTTTTGTTTGGGTATTGAATAAGTAAATAAATCCTCCATTTTCAAAAACAATGTTTTCGCCGTCGGTTGATGGAAATTTAACATCGAAATCGGTAAAAAATGTAACTTGCTTGGTTGACCTGTCATTTATGTTGTATACAAATAAATTCATGGTATGATTTCGGTCCGATAAAAAATAGATTTCGTTGCCCACCCACATAGGAATAATATCTTGTGCCGGATTTTCGATAATTTTTGTGGTAGTTTTATTTGTAAAGTCATATACATAAATATCGTCGGCCATTCCACCGCGGTAACGCTTCCACGTGCGAAATTCGCGAAAAACTTTATTAAAAGCGATTTTTTTACCATCAGGAGAAAAACTACAAAAGCCTGCCACAGAAAAAGGAAGTTCCTCTGACATTCCACCTGCTTTAGGCACCTTAAATAACATGCCCTTAAAATCATTAAACGATTGTTTCCGAGAACGGTATACAATATAATTTCCATCGGGGGTCCAGGTCATCACAATATTGTTAGGCCCCATACGGTCACCTATATCATCTCTATCGAGCGTAGCGGTATAAGTAAGCCGTAATGGTTCTCCACCATCAGATGGTATTAAATAAACTTCTGTGTTACCATCGTATTGGGCAGTAAATGCTATGCTTTTTCCATCGGGTGAAAAACGAGGAAACATTTCATACCCTTTATGACTGGTAAGCTTTCGGGCAATACCTCCCTGAGTACTAACTGTATATAAATCACCACCATATGTAAAAACTACCTGTTTCTTAAAAATAGCAGGAAACCTTAATAATCTGGTTTCATTCGATTCGGAAAAAACAAAGTTTTCAAACCAGAATAGTATTGAAATTAATAAAATACCGCGCTTCATTAGTTTAACTGTTAGAAAAATCTTCACAAAATAAACCTTAAAAGTAATTAAATTAGCTCAAAAATCCACACGATTTGAGTTGATAAATTGGTAAATATATAAAACCAATAAAAACAAAGGCTGCCTGCTACTGAACAGACAGCCAATTATTTTTAAATGGTAATCAAGAATTCTACTTGTTTAGTATGCAAATAACGGATAATTACTCATGAGCTTATTTACTCGTTTGCGAACATCGTTAATTACCGATTCATTATCGATATGACTTAATACTTCATCAATTAAATCAACAATTACAGGAATAACATCTTCTTTTACGCCACGAGTAGTTATGGCAGGTGTTCCTACACGAAAGCCCGAAGTTTGAAATGGAGAACGGGTATCGAAAGGAACCATGTTTTTGTTTAATGTAATATCGGCCATTACCAGTGCATTTTCAGCTTGTTTACCCGTAATATCGGGATATTTTGTTCTTAAATCAATCAGCATGGAATGGTTATCGGTGCCTCCCGAAACAACTTTATATCCTTTTGCAATAAATGCATCGGCCATTACTTTGGCATTTTTTATTACTTGTTGAATATAATCGCGATACGAATCTGTCAGGGCTTCGCCAAAAGCTACGGCTTTAGCGGCAATTACATGTTCTAATGGACCTCCCTGTATTCCAGGAAATACAGCAGAATCTAGAATCGCCGACATCATTTTAATTTCACCTTTGGGAGTAGTTAATCCCCATGGATTTTCAAAGTCTTTTCCCATCATAATCATCCCACCTCGAGGACCACGGAGTGTTTTATGAGTAGTAGTAGTAACTATATGACAATGTGGAAAAGGATGATTTAAAAATCCTTTTGCAATAAGACCAGCTGGATGAGCAATATCTGCCATAAGTAATGCCCCTACCTCATCGGCAATCTGACGCATTCTGGCAAAATCCCAATCACGTGAATATGCCGAAGCTCCAGCTACAATTAATTTAGGTTTATGTTCCTTGGCCAGGCGCTCCATCTGGTCATAATCAACTCTTTCGGTTTCGGGATTGAGATTGTATTCAATGGGTTTGTATAGTATTCCGGAATAATTTACAGCCGATCCATGAGTAAGATGTCCTCCATGCGACAAATTTAATCCTAAAAATACATCCCCTGGTTTAAGTACAGCTAACATTACAGCTGCATTAGCCTGTGCTCCGGAATGTGGTTGTACATTCACATATTCCGCATTAAATAATTTTTTGGCACGTTCAATAGCCAATCCTTCCACTTCATCGATATACTGACAACCCCCATAATAGCGACGCCCAATATAGCCCTCAGCATATTTGTTTGTTAACCATGAACCCATGGCTTGCATTACCTGATCACTAACAAAATTCTCGGATGCAATAAGCTCAATGCCATGTAACTGTCGTTGATGTTCTTTCTCAATTAAATCAAAAAGTACTTTGTCTTTCTCCATTGTATAAAAATTATAAAACGCAAATTTACTTGTTTCTGAAAATATAAAGGATTGTTTTCCGAAAAATATTTTTCGGAAATAGAAATTAAATAATTATCTGTTAATAATGCTTTTAGCCTCTTATTATGTAGTTTTCAAGTTGTTGGATAGTATTTCCCTGTTCTCGGATTATTCGGCTAACAATATCTCCTATTGAAACAACCCCTATTACTTTGTCGTTTTCTAATACTGGCAGGTGGCGTATGTGCTTATCGGTCATTAGTTGCATACATTCGTTGATGGGGGTTTCTTTTGCAACAGTAATCAATTGAGTACTCATAACCTCCGATACTGGTGTGTTAACCGATGATTTGCCAAGTAATACAATTTTCCGGGCATAATCACGTTCTGAGAAAATGCCAACAGGCTTTTCGTTGTCAATTACTAAAACTGCACCAATGTTTTTTTCGGCCATTAACCTCAGCGCATCGATGGTTAAGGTCGAAGGGCTAACAGCATAATAGTTATACCCTTTTTCTTTAAGGATGTCATTGACGTTTATCATGGGCTTAACGGTTTTTCTTGTTTCTCCGATTTATTTCATCACGTATTTTTGATGCTTTTTCATAATTTTCGGTTCTGATGGCCTCTTCTAAACTTTCTTTAAGTTCTTCTATGGTTAAGTTTCTTAACTCCTCTAATTCGAGGTCATCAGGCTCATCGCGATGATAACTATGAGATTTCGACGACTTTGATTCTTTTTCAACTTCCAATACTATACCGGCTCGTTCTATGATATCTTCATTTGTATATATTGGACATTTAAAGCGTAATGCCAATGCTATGGCATCAGAAGTTCTTGAATCAATATAAATTGTATTTTTCCCATCGTAACAGGTTAGTTTCGAATAAAATATACCTTCTTCAAGTTTGTAAATATTCACTTCAAGAATATCAATTTTAAAAGCAACAGCAAAATTATAAAACAAATCGTGGGTTAAGGGTCTAGGAGGATTTAAACCTTCCAATTGTATAGCAATGGCCTGTGCCTCAAAGCCTCCAACTATAATTGGTATCCTTCTGTCACCGTTCTCTTCCATCAGCACTAATGCATAAGCCCCAGATTGGGTTTGACTATAAGAGATACCTAATACATTGAGTTTTATCTTACCCATATGAATTCGCACAATTTTTCAAATAAAGACAAAAATAATCATTTCCGATGGAAAAAACTATTTTTATTTTTAAAACTAATTATACACTATTTTAAACACATCTTATAATATTAATTTTTTAGGCAAAATTTTAAAAGAAGAGTTAAAACCAGAAATCACTTGATATTGTTATGCTTGAAAAATGTGAAACGTTTTAAGTAATGCTTATTAATTTTATAATTTTAGCAAAAATTATTAATTAGTTTTCATTACGGTTTATTACTTTCGTAGCATTATTTATTGTAACGAAATGGTCAAAGTAATTGAAAAATTAATTCATATTTTTAAAAACAAATACTTACTTGCTTCGTTGTTTTTTATTATCTGGCTTGTATTTTTTGATCAAAACAATTTAATCGACCGTATTGCACTTTATAAGAAATATAAACAAATGCAGGAATCGAAAGACTATTACACACAAAAAATAAAAGAAGACAAACGAAAACTTATTGAATTACAAACCGATAGAGATAATTTAGAAAAATTTGCTCGAGAACAATACTATATGAAACGCGACAATGAAGATGTTTTTATAGTTGTTGATGAATAATATAACGGTATAAACGATATTAATGAAACCAATACGTACTTTTATTCAAATTTTGTTAGTAATTATTCCAGCATTAACTTATGGGCAGTTAAATATTACCCATTGGCTAAACTCTGGACGCGACAAAATTATTGATAACGATAATGTTAGTGCTATTGAATATTTTAACACATTATTGAAATTTGTTCCTGACCTTGACGAAGCTTATTATTTAAGAGCTGTATCGAAGTATAATTTAGGAGACTATAGAGGTGCACTCGATGATTTGAATAAAAGTATAAGCATACGCCCATATTACTCTTATTACTATTTATATCGTGGCGAAGTAAAAAATAAATTATTCGACCTAGTTGGTGCACGGGAAGATTTCGACAAAGCCATTGAATTAAAAGCAAATAATGCAGATGCATACATTGGCCGAGGTATTAACTCCATGATGCAAAAGAAATATGAAGAAGCTATTTCAGATTTTAATACAGCAATTAGTTTAGATAAAAAAAATCCTTATGCATTTTTGTACCGGGCTATTGCCAAACAATCGATAGAAAGATATGAAGATGCTCGTGTTGATTTTGATAAAGCCATTCAATTAAACCCTTTCACAGCCGATTTTTACACCCGACGAGGAAGAAACTTCATGTTGATGAAAGCTTATACGCAAGCTATTGAAGATTTTAATTACGCTATTTCAATTGATTCGATCAATTCATTTGCATATTTTAATAGAGCTATGGCCTATTATGAAATGGGCGATTCAATAAAAACACTACATGACCTAAACAAAGTAATAGAACTGGATCCACAAAATGCTTTGGCCTATTTTAACCGTGCCGAAATCAAAACCCGTTTGAATGACCTCTATGGAGCAATTGACGATTACTCAAGGGTAATTGAAATTAACCCGAATAATGTTTTTACCTATTTTAATCGCGGCATTGTGTATTTTACTCTTCGCAACTATAAAAAGGCAATAGCTGATTATTCAAAAGCCATTGAACTCAATCCGGAATTTGTAGCAGCATACTATAATCGCTCAATAGCGAAAAAACAAATGGGAGATTTAGTGGGAGCAAAGTCTGATTTTACAAAAGCTCTTAAAATAAATACAGAAAAAAATCAGAATCGTGAAACCAACCTTGACTCAACTCAACTGGCAAAAATTATTACATTTAAAGCCGATTTCGAAAAAGGAAATATAACCGTAACAAAAACCATAGAAAAGGGTATCAATTCTTTCCCCAATTTTGAGGTTACATTCATACCTGCCGATTCTGCTGTAAAACGAAAAATTTCTTTAAGTGAGAAATATATCTATATCGATGATAAAGAGAATAAAAATTATTTGTTGATTAGTTATAAAACTATTGAACTATCTATAGAATCAATCAATCGATTGGACAGTATTTTTGAACTGGAACGAAAAAACGACACAAGTGAGTATGGTTTATTAACAAGCACTGCCTTAAAAGCATTGCAGCAAAATTATAACGATGCTATTGAAAAATGTAACCAGCTTATAGCTCAAAATCCTAACAATGTATATGCATATCTTACCCGTGGAACACTCCGATTTAAGTTTATACAACTAGTCCGTACTATCCAAAACGAAAATTTGCAATATTATTACATTGGAGATCCACAAAAAGAACGCAAAGATCGGAAAGAAATTCCTGTCGATTTTACACAGGTTATATCCGATTATCAAACATGTATATCTATTGATCCTAATTTTGCATATGCCTATTATAACCTGGCCAATGTTGAAATTGAAAATACTAATTTTGATAAAGCACTACAACTATATACTAAAGCAATCGAAAAATTACCAAATTTTCCTGAAGCCTACTTTAATCGAGGATTATTGAATATATTCCTCAAGAAAACCGAAGATGGATGTAGAGATTTAAGCAAATCGGGAGAGTTGGGCATTTCTTTATCATATATAGTAATTAAAAAATACTGTAACGATTAAAATACAGCTTATGACAACATATATATCACTAAATCATGGTAGTGGAGGAAGAGCATCGCAGCAACTCATTTCTAAAATGTTTTTAAAATATTTTAATAATGAATATCTTAATCAACTTACTGATTCTGCCATAATTGAATCTGAAAAATCGCATTTTGCTTTTACCACCGATGGCTATGTGGTTGAGCCTATTTTTTTCCCTGGCGGTAATATTGGCAAACTGGCGGTTTGTGGAACAGTTAATGACCTCGCAGTTACTGGGGCAATTCCCAAATTTTTAAGTACATCGTTCATCATCGAAGAAGGTTTCTCAATGGATGATTTAGAGAAAATAGTAGCTACTATGAGCCACGAGGCCAGGCAAACTGGAGTATCCATTGTAACTGGCGATACAAAAGTTGTACCCAAAGGCAAATGCGATAAAATTTTTATTTCGACAGCAGGAATAGGCATTTTACCAGAAACCTATCGATGGATTGCAAGTGGACGTAAAGTAAAAATAGGCGATAAACTAATTATTAATGGTACAGTTGGCGATCACTCCATAGCAATTTTATCGGCACGCGAATCATTGCAATTCGAAAGCTCAATTATATCGGATTGTGCACCATTAAATCATCTAATACAACAGGCACTTGATATTTGTCCCGATATAGCATTTATGCGAGACGTAACACGTGGAGGACTTGCTACCGTTGTAAACGAATTGGCCGAAATGACAGGTCTGGGAATTATGCTTCACGAAAATTCTATACCTGTTAATGAAAATACGATGGGTATTTGTGAATTATTTGGTTTTGACCCGCTTTATCTGGCAAACGAAGGCAAAGTATTAATGGTAGTACCATCTGAAAAAGCAACTGAAGTGGTCAACTGCTTGAAAAAAAATGAATATGGTAAGCAGGCTGCAATTATCGGTGAGGTAGTTGAACAACACCCATCAAAAGTGGTTCTGGAAACCATTACAGGAGGTAAACGATTGCTCGAAATGCCTACAGGAGTTTTATTACCCCGTATATGTTAAGCTTAATTATTTATTTTTCAGTAAAATATAATTTTTAAATTCAAATAATGGCCGGTGGAATATTTTCTTCTCTAGAAAGGTAACCAACCTGTTTTTGAACCTTTCATGTTTATGAGGTTTTCTGCTTTTGAAATTTTTTCTCCACTCTTTTAGTTCGTCCTCCCAATTAAACTGTTGAATCCACCGTTGCATAACACGCGGATGAGAACCTCTGAAGGGTGTCATTTTTGATAAATCGCCATAATCGAAATACTCAATTTTCTCGGCTTCGTTGTTTTTTGAATAAATAGCATTAAAATCTTTTACCTTCCGATGCATATATGAAGGTGGTCGTACCCATCCATAATGATTGATGTATGCATCGACGCTTGCAACTTTAAGTTTAAACGTATTTTCTTTTTGCTGATAATTTTGGCCATTAAAATCGGGGATACGTCGAAATGATTGGGCATCGCGCCAAGAATGAATTTCACTATCGTTACGAATAATTCTGATTTCATGCTTGTACCATCCATGAGCATCAACACAATGGTAATAATCGCCCCAAAAATGGCGGTATTTAAACAATAAACCTTCAACCTCCTTATCATTTAATAATTCCTTACAGCGGTTGTATATTTTAGGTAAATCATCCTCATGTACTACTTCATCGGCTTGAATATAAAATAACCAGTCGCCCGTACAAAATGACTTAGCAATATCTGTTTGATGGGCTAATTCTGTTCCATCAGGATATTTTGTAATATCCCATTCGGTATCAATGATTTTAATTTTATCACTTTCAATACTTAATATCTCCTCCCTGGTTTTGTCATCAGCATCGCCTTTTCCTAATGCTACAATAAATTCATCGCAAATAGGAAGAATAGATAAAATTGATTCTTTTATTGGGTAATAAAGCTTAATCACATTTCTACCCATAGTAAATCCACTAATTCTCATATTAAAACCATTTTAGCAATGCTAACCATTTAATTTGACATATTATCATTTCAATATCAAAAATGATGATACTTTAAACCATAAACAAGCAGCTATGCCATTAGTCAGAAATAAACATCTGCATATCGTGCAAACGTTTATAATAACCATTAAGAGAAAGTAAATGCTCATGCTTACCGCGTTCAACTATTCTACCCTGATGCATGACACAAATTTCGTCGGCATGAACCACAGTCGATAGCCTGTGGGCAATTACAATAGTGGTCCTATGTTGCATTAAATTGTTAATAGCTTCCTGAACCAATCTTTCACTTTCAGTATCGAGAGCCGATGTAGCCTCATCGAGTATAAGAATTGGCGGATTACTTAACACGGCACGCGCAATACTTATTCTTTGTCGTTGCCCTCCCGAAAGTTTACTTCCTCTATCGCCTATTACCTGCTGATATTTATGTTTGGTAGCCATAATAAAATCGTGTGCGTTAGCAACCTTAGCGGCTGCTATTACCTGTTCTTCGGTATATCCTTCGCGACCAAAAGTAATGTTATTATAAATAGTGTCATTAAATAATATGGCTTCTTGATTAACTATACCCATCAGGTTCCTCAGGTCGTTTATTTTTAAATCCTTAATATTGATTCCATCAATCAATATCTCACCATGTTCAATGTCGTAAAATCGGGGAAGTAAATCAACCAGTGTGGATTTTCCAGAACCCGACTGCCCCACAATAGCAATTGTTTTACCTTTCTCAATTTTGAGATTGATATTTTCAAGTACCCAGTGCTGATCATATTTGAACGATACATTGACATACTCAATGCAATCTGTAAAATCTTTTTTTGAAATAGCATCTTTTTTCTCTTTAATTTTAGCCTCAGCCTTAAGTATGAAATCAATTCGATCCGACGATGCAAGACCCTTTTGAATATTATAATATGCACTCGAAAATCGTTTGGCCGGTTCTATAATCATATAAAAGGTTGAAAGGTAGGTAATAAACATTTCGGGTTGCAAAGGCGATTGATTGGTTAGTATAAGCGATGCTCCATAAATCATGATAATAATCATCACCACAGTTCCCAGAAATTCACCCATAGGGCTTGCAAGAGCACGTCTACGATTTATTTTTATGGTTAGTCGAGTATATTCATTATTTAGATCCAAGAAACGATTATATATCGATTTTTCGGCATTAAAAGCCTTAATAATTCTCAAACCCGTAATACTTTCTTCAATTAAAGTCAATAACGAACCCAGTTTAGTTTGACTTTTAAATGATGTTTTTTTCAATGTACGCCCAACCCGACCAATAATAAAACCACTAATAGGTAACATGATTAGAACAAAAATGGTAAGCTTTGCACTGATTGAAAATAAAAATATTAGGTAAATTAATATGGTAAGCGGATCACGAAAAATCATTTCCAATGAACTAATAATGGATGCCTCAATTTCCTGTACATCGTTCGTCATTCTCGACATCAGGTCACCTTTTCGTTCCGAGGAATAATAAGAAAGTTGCAGGTCAAGCGTTTTTTTAAATAACTTATTACGCATATCCTTAACAATTCCTGCTCTTAATATAGCCAGAAAATGATTTGAAAGATAAGCAAACAAATTGCGCATCATCGAAAAGAAAACGATGGCTGCGCTAACAATTAATAGAGTATTAAACTTACCATGTTGACGAATTAACTCACTAAAAATGTAATTAATGTTTTCTTTAAAATTAAAAATTGAAAAACTTTCAGGACGCTCAACCATTGGATGGGTTCCAAATAAAATACCTAAAAATGGTATAAGCATGAGTAATGTAAATATTGAAAATCCAACCGAGAGGAGGTTAAACATCACATTGAGTAAACCATGTCTCCAATAAGGCTTTAAATAAGGCAGAAAAGAGAATATTTTTTTCATTATTTTAATGCTTCATTACAATTATGCTTTTACACTATACGTAGCTTCTGACTTGCCAAACAATTCAACAAATATATGACATAATCTAATAGCTTAAACCACTTAAAAGTTTAAATTTAGTTAGCCGGTTTGTACCCTGTGTAATTAAAAGGAGTAATGGCCAATAATTCTTCTTTCACTTTATCAGAAATATCAAGGTTATTAATAAACTGATGTAAATTTGTTTTTGTAATAGCTCTATTACCACGCGTAAGTTCTTTCATAACTTCATAGGCATTTGGATACCCCTCGCGACGAAGAATAGTTTGAATGGCCTCTGCCACTACAGCCCAGTTATTTTGTAAATCGGCATAAATGGCCTCTTCATTAACATAAATTTTATTTAACCCAACAACAATTGACTTTAAGGCAAGAATAGAATGGGCAATAGGTACTCCAACATTACGAAGTACTGTTGAGTCGGTTAAATCACGTTGTAATCGAGAAATAGGCAACTTAGCAGCTAAATGCTCATAAATGGCATTGGCTAAACCCAGATTTCCTTCAGCATTTTCGAAATCAATAGGATTTACTTTGTGCGGCATAGCCGACGAACCAACTTCTTCTTTTTTGATTTTTTGCTTAAAGTATTCCATTGATATGTATGTCCAGATATCACGACAAAAATCAATTAGTATGGTGTTTATTCTTTTCAATACATCGAAAAGTGCAGCCAAATTATCGTAATGTTCAATTTGAGTAGTAGTTTGACTGCGCATTAAACCAAGTCTGTGATTAACAAACTGATTGGCAAATGAAACCCAGTCAATCTGAGGATAAGCAACCAGATGGGCATTAAAATTACCCGTAGCACCACCAAACTTTGCCGACCATTCAATAGCCTGTAAATGGTCATATTGTTTGCGAATACGCTCTGTAAATACCTTCATTTCTTTTCCTAAGCGAGTAGGCGAAGCCGGTTGCCCATGTGTATGAGCTAACATAGGTATGTCCATCCATTCCTTTGCCAATGACTCAATTTTTTCAACAACCGATTGCAATAAAGGATTATATACCTCAAAAATTGCATCTTTTAATAGCAATGGTGTAGCAGTGTTATTTATATCTTGCGAGGTTAAACCAAAATGCACAAATTCTTTATACTTCGAAAGTTGAAACTCGTCAAATTTCTCTTTTATGAAATATTCAACAGCTTTGACATCGTGATTTGTAATTTTTTCAATATCTTTAATCCGCTGCGCATCAGCTAAACTGAAATCTTTAATGATTGAACGCAAATTGTGAAAATTTTTCTTATCAAAATCTTCAAGATTAGGTAATGGAATTTCGCACAGGGCAATAAAATATTCAATTTCAACTAAAACCCGATATCGAATCAAAGCATATTCAGAGAAATAAGTAGCTAATTCCTTAGTTTTATTTCTGTATCGACCATCGATGGGTGAAATAGCTGTAAGTTCCTGTAAATTCATGGAAATAAATTTTAACATATTACGATTGAGTAGAACATATTTGCTGGTTTTTCCATTCCTTTGCAACTAAGCAGAGTTCGTTGTACCATTCGTTACCGAATTTAACAATTAAGGGTTCTTTTAAAAACACATATAAAGGAATACCCAACTTACTACCACAAACTACTCCGGATTGGCAAATATTCCAGCGGTGATACATAAGCGCAGTTAACGAGTTGTATCGCGCAATCCGAATCGGATATAACCAACACGAAATAGGCTTCCGAAAATTTATTTTACCTTCTTGAAATGCTTTTTCTATGGCACATCTGGCAATCCCGTTATCGAAATAACAATAGGCACACTCATTGTCATCAATTAACGGAGTGGTCCATTCGCCATCGTTATCTTTAACAGCAAATCCTTGTTTTTTAATGCTTTTAATGCCTTCTGCTTGCATAAAGGGCGCAATTTGATCAAAATTATCTCGTATTTGATCTATTTCTTGCTGTTCCATGGGTGCTCCTGAATCACCGTACACACAACAATTCCCTTTGCAAACTTTTAAATCGCAAACAAACTTTTGCTCAATAATATCTCTACTTACAACAGTATTACCAATTTGAAACATAAAGTTTGTAATTTTTCGCCAAAGGTAATGACTTACTCGAAATAATTTTTGAAATTTGAATTGTTTATCACAATATTTTTTTTTTATTTTGAATAGATAATTTAGAACTATGGCAACACCCAAAAAGAAAACCCACGTTTTTATAGTCGATGATCATAAATTATTTCGTGATGGCATAAAGTTTATTTTAAACGAAATGGGCGATGTGGAAGTAATTGGAGAGGCTTCAAATGGTAAAGAGTTTCTTGAATTGCTTCAAATTGCTGTACCTGATATTGTTTTAATGGATATTAGCATGCCCGGTATGAATGGTGTAGAAGCCTGTAAATTAGCTCTTGAAAAATACCCAAATCTTAAAGTTCTTGTTTTATCGATGTTTGACGACGATGCGTATTATAACACCATGATAGAACTTGGAGTAAAAGGTTTTATCATGAAAGATTGTGATGCTTCAGAGTTAAAACAAGCTATTCAGGCAATCCGAAATGGACAAAATTATTTTTCGCAGGAGCTATTGCTAAAATTAATTAAAAATAGAAATGCAGGACCCGCCATAAAGCTTTCTAAACGAGAATTAGAAATTCTAACTTATATCTGTAAAGGCTACTCAACCATGCAAATATCCGAGATACTGCATATTAGCCATCGGACGGTGGAACGACATAGAGCTAGCTTGCTCGAAAAAACCGATTCGTCAAATTCGATTAGCCTTGCTATTTTTGCCATCAAAAATAATTTAGTGCAACTCGACTAATTAGGTGAAAATACTCAAATATATTTGAGTAGTAATTACCCATGTTTTGTGTAAAATGAGGAAAAATTTGGGTGATTTTCCTCATCGTTTTATATGATGTATGTTGCAATTTTGTATTATATAACCTTTTTATCTAAACATTTCACCTATGATACCAAAGAAAAAATTAAATATACTTCTTGTCGATGATAATCAACATTTTAGAGAAGCACTGAGATATATGGTCGAACAATCGAGTAACGACCGCATAGCATCAATACTTGAGGCTGGAAGTGGCAGTGAAGCCCTTGATATCATTAAATCACAACATATTGATCTGGTTTTTATGGATATTGAAATGCCCGATATGAACGGAATAGAAGCAACCCGAAGGGTAACCGAACAAAACCGGTTTATTACAATTATTGCATTGTCGTTCCATCAAGAAATGCAATATGTAATGCAAATGCTTGAAGCTGGCGCACGAAACTATATCATTAAGGAAGAAATTAATAGCGAAACATTAAAAAAAGTATTTGAAAATACAATCTGAAACTTCAAATTCATTGTTTAGATTGACTCTTTTAAAACTAAAGCTTTAGAAATTTTTATCTGTTTTATTGAAAACTATTATACGGTTTTATTCTCCAAAATTTTGTTTATGGGTATATAATATTTGCCTTGATAGGTATCTTTTTCTTCCAATTTTTTCTCAAAATAATGCAGTATCTGGTTAATTCGGATCAATCCCCACCCAGGGCCTTCTAAAAACCATGGAGGAACTTCACCGGCAATGCGCTCAATAACAAACATAGGGTTTAATCGTTCTACTATTTTTACCATTAATTCAAGGTATTGGTCCAGCGTATAATGCCTGAAAAAATCAGGATTTTTTCTAAACTGACTGGCCATGACTGTATTTTTTACTATTTGCAATTGATGAAATTTAATGGTATCAAGAGGAAGCGATGAAATAATTGGAATTGAATCTAAAATCATTTGTTCTGTCTCGTAAGGAAAACCAATGATAAAATGCGCTCCGGTTTTAATACCTCTTTGCTTTGTTGCCACCAGTGCATCAACTGCTTGCTGAAAGGTATGTCCTCGATTTATTTTTTCGAGTGTTGAATCGTATACTGATTCAATTCCATATTCTATGACAATGTAATACTTTTCTGATAATTGCTGAAAATAATCAAGTTTTTCATCATCAACACAATCGGGACGCGTACCAATAACTAACCCTATTACGTCAGGAAATGCGAGAGCCTCGGAATATAATTTTTTTAGTTGTTCAAGAGGCAGGTAAGTATTTGAATAGGCCTGAAAATAGGCTAAATACTTTTTAGCTGTTCTATAACGTTCTCGATGAAATTCAACTCCCTCAGCTAATTGTTGAGTGATTGATTTTGACGGATGATTATAAGATGGATTAAATGCATCGTTATTGCAGTATGTACATCCGCCAGTAGCAACAGTACCATCTCGATTCGGGCAGGTAAATCCCGCATCGATGGTTAATTTCTGCACCCGATGGCCAAATGTTTTACGAAAATATTCGGTATAAGAATTAAACCGCCGCTGATGTCCCCATGGAAAATTCATATTTGCTTCTTTACATTAAAAGAAACAAATATGAATTAAAATTGTCGAACAAAAAAATGAAATTTTTATTGAAATAATTGCATTACAACCGCCGACTTAGCTGGAACAGACATCCCTGAAAAGTCTAAAATCTCATCGCCTGAAAAAATATCTTTACCTTTTTTAAAATGTTGTAAAATTTCAGTCATTCGGTTTACATCAAGTGTCCTGCTTTCGGTCGGATGGTTGTTTATAACTACCATTACCGCATCGTCGTCAGCAATCCGAAAATAAATATAAAGATTATTTTCTGGAATAAAATGAATTAGTTGTCCGTTGGTAAGAGCCTTACTTGAATGTCGAAACTTAAATAATCTGGAAATATAATTAACCATTTCGTTTTGGTCAGCAGTCCGACCATCAGCGGTAAATGCATTTATACTATCTTTGGGCCAACCTCCTGGAAAATCGTGTCGAATTTCTGAATGACCACGCCAACCATCACCAGTCATAAGTAACTCACTACCGTAATAAAACTGGGGAATACCTCGAGTTGTTGCAACTACAGTTATGGCTAATTTCATTTTACGAATATCTTTTCCAACATATTCAAATATTCTGGCCCAGTCATGATTCTCAGCAAAAACAACTTTGTTATCGGGATACGGGAATAAAAAATCATCGGCTATTGAATTATAAATTCTCGATAATCCGGTATCGTAACCATCATCTTCGTTAAAGGCACGTTGTATTGCCTCGGTAAGGGGAAAATCCATTAAAGTTGGCAAGTTAGAATTAAAGCCATCTCTGTTACAGGCATCTTTTTGCCAGTAAGCTAATTTGGCATTACTGGTAATCCAGACTTCACCCACCACATTAAAATTAGGATATTCGGAAAATAACCATTTTAGCCATTCGGCCATTGCTTCCTTTTCAGGATATGGATGTGTATCCATTCGAATACCATCGAGGTTAGCATATTCAACCCACCAAATACTATTTTGGACAAGGTATTTAAATACCAACTCATTACTTAAATTCATATCGGGCATACTCGGAACAAACCAACCATGTGTATTTTTAAATGCATCGGCTTTAGCAGCATGAATATCCGACATAGCCGATGGCCTATAATTTGAACCAGTATATGTTGGGAACTGATGAATCCAATCGGCCGATGGTAAATCGTTCATCCACCAATGCTCACTGCCACAGTGATTAAAAACCATATCCATTATTAATTTCATACCCCTCTGATGCAATTGTTCTGATAGTATCCGAAAGTCGGCATTAGTTCCTAATCGAGGATCAACCCTGTAATAATCTGTAATGGCATATCCATGATATGAACCTTCTTTCTGGTTATTTTCAAGAACCGGGGTAGTCCACAAGGCAGTCATTCCAAGGCTCTGAATATAATCGAGATGATCAATAATGCCTTTTATATCACCACCATGACGTCCATAAGGCGCTTTTCGATTTGCCTTTTCAACCATACCAATTACATTATCGTTGGTAGTGTCGCCATTTGCAAAACGGTCAGGCATTAATAAATAAATGGCATCAGTTGTATTAAAACCTTTCCGCAAGGCCGAATTCTTATCTCGTTCATAGAGAGTAAATGTAGCTTTTGCTACTACTTTACCTTTTTTTACAAACCGAATGGGATAGTCCCCAGGTCTACTCAGTTCGTTAATTATAACAAAAATAAACATGTAGTTAGGGTTGGATGTACGACGAACTTCTTTAAGTTCTATCCCTTGAATATTAAATTGGGGTTCACAAGTGGCTATTTGATTTCCATAAACCATTAACATCAATTCGGGATTCTTCATGCCAATCCACCAGCTTGATGGCTCAAGCCTTTTAAACGTAATTTCTTGAGCACCAACATTACTAAGCGTAAATAAAATACTAATAATTGTTATAATAAAAAGACGTAACATATCTCAAAATTTAAATGATTTGAAATCTAGAGGAAAAATAGATTTGAAAAAAAGGTCGCTCTCCAAGTTGAGCGACCTTATCTTATTTTAGTACCCCGGGTTCTGGGTTAAGTTTGGATTAGCATTTAAATCAGAAGCCGGAATAGGAAATAAATTTCGATAGGAGTCGGTTGGTTTACCATCTTTAGTATTTCCTTTCCATGGCCAAATGTAAGCATCGCCAGTAAATTTATTGAAACGAATCAAATCGGTTCTACGATGAGCTTCCCAATATAATTCGCGTGCTCGTTCGTCGAGTATAAAATCGAGGGTTAATTGAGCATCGGAAATATTTTTACTGCTATTACCAAAAGCCCTTTGTCGCAGTGCGTTGACATATTCCAATGCTTTGGTTCGACTTCCACCGCCTCCGCGTAATACAGCTTCGGCGTACATTAAATAAACATCAGCTAAACGGAACATAGGAAAGTCGGTATCAACAAAATCGGGATCAGCATGAGTTGCAGGCGATCCATCGGATTTAACATTTTTGAACTTTCCTATGGCATATCCATGATTAAAGTTTCCAACATCTTCAATGTCGAGGGTTTGTCCATCGGTATGAAATAGTGCTCTGGAGTCGGTTGTGTCAATATTGTTATTGGCATCATAAAATTTAGCTACAAACGCACTGGTAGTGCGGATACCAGCCCAACCTCCACCAATTCCAAAATCGGAAGGTTTCATAGTGCCTCCCACAGGTGCATGAATTAAATACACCATACCACCCCATGTTTTGGTATGTTTACCATCGAAATTGATTGAAAAAATAATTTCTTTACTTTTATCATTATCGGCACAGAATAAATGACTATAAACAGGCTCAAGCGTATAACCAGCATCTATAATATTTTGTGTGTATGTAACTACTTTATCGTACATTGCTTTACCGACGTATACTTCAGCGTTTAAATATAATTTAGCAAGAAGCATCCATGCAGCAGCCTTATCGGCACGACCGTATTCATTATGACGAGCATCAGCTAAATCGGGCAAAATAGCTAATAATTCACTTTCAACATAATTAAATAGTTGTTCACGAGTGGCTTGTTTAGGAAAGAAACTACCAACTTTATCGTTCTCGGTAATAAATGGAAGTTTACCAAATAAATCGAGGCCATGCCAGTAAGTAAGAGCACGTAAAAAGCGAGCCTCGGCTTTGTATCGTTTAAGTTCCTCCTTGCTAGCTCCTGAAAGCTTATCGGCATATTCATTGCAATGGCTAATAAAATCGTTAGCTAAAGTAATCTGATACATAATTCGATAATACATGGCAGTAATAAATACGTCGGTTGGTGTCCATGTATGCCAGTGAAAATCTTTTATGGTAGCGTCGTTCCATGCAATAATGGCTTCGTCGGTAGTAAGTTCCTGACAATTCCAATACTGTCGGAGATAGTTCGAGAAGCCCTCATCAATACCTGAAATATCAGGATCACCTGCCGCTCCTTGTTGTCCGGTAAGCGCATAACCTCCGTATATCTTTGCAAGTGCCTGCTTAAATGCCAATGTGTCTTGAAAGACTTTATTAGTGGTAGTTACATTTTTATCAAGTGGCTCGGTATCCAGGTCTTTTAAACACGATGAAAGGCTAATGGTTAAAAGACTCACGCTGACGATACCTGTTATTAGCTTAATTATTTTATTGAATTTATTTGCTCTCATAATAAACATTTTTTTAAATGATTGACTTAAAAATTAAGGCTTACGCCAAACTGATAAATTCTTGGACGAGGATAAATATTGTTATCTATACCTCCATCCACTTCAGGATCAATACCCGAATAATTGGTTATCACTAAGGCATTCTGTATAGTAGCCGACAATTTTAAGCTACCTGTTTTAAGAATCCTGGCAGGAATAGTATAGCCCAGCGTAATGTTATCAATTCTGAAAAACGAAGCATCTTCAAGATAATAATCCGACCAATATTGTGGAATTTTAAAATTGGTTTTTAATACCGAGGCATGTACATTGTTAATATAACCTGTAGTGTTATAAATATTCTGATAAGTACCCTGATTTGAAGCTACATTATTGTAAACATAATTTCCAAGATTAATACGTGTGGAAATAGCTAAATCGAAATTTTTATATTCCAGACGCGAACTTATACCCATTGAATATTTTGGATCAGGGGTTTTATTTCGAAACTTCACATTAGTGCCATTTACCTGAACGTATTGTCCTTCAATAGGTTGTCCTAAAGAATCGTATACCTGGTGATAAAGATAGAATGAACTTCTGGGAAACCCGACAGAGTTAATTAATACTTTATTTCCTACTCCACCACTGATATAACCGAACTCATCGCCAGCATATGTTGAATCCTGACGGGAACGTAAGCGAGTAATTTCGTTTTTATTGTACGATAAATTATAGGCTAATTCCCATACTAGATCTTTTGTAGAAATAATTTTTCCGCTGAGCGATAACTCAAAACCTCTTAGTTCAAGATTTCCAACATTAGTATAAATATAGTTTGCAAAATTGGTTCCCGCCGGTACAGTAGTAAAGTTTAATAAATCTTTCGATTCTCGTTTATAAATATCGAAACTACCAGTAATTCTGTTATTAAAAAGACCAAAATCGAGACCCGCATTGTAAGTGGTTGTTTCTTCCCATTTAATATTGGCATCGTAGGCATTAGGACGAAGGGTGTAATAAAACCTATCACCAAACTGATACATGGCATTATCGTAACTGAGTTTATAAGTCGAAAGGTAAATATAGTCACGCAAGTCTCCGCTGGAAATATTTTGCTGACCAGTTACCCCGTAACTTAATCGCAATTTTAGCTCACTAAATAATTTCAGATTTTTAATAAAAGATTCTTTGTTTAGGCTCCATGCTAATGCTACCGAAGGGAACAATCCCCAACGATTTTCAGGGGCAAAACGTGAAGTTCCATCATTACGCAAAGTAAAGGTTAGCATATAGCGGTCAAGTAACGTATACTGAAAACGTCCGAAGAAAGAAATTAACTGCAATTCAGTAGCTTTAAAAGTACTGTCGTTTTTTACAGTACGGTCGAAATTTGTAGAGTAATAATAATGATCTTCATAGAAATTTTGCCACGAATACCCACCCATTGCGTTAATTCTACTTTCAATAGCAGGTATCTCTTTGTTGTAATTTAAGTAAATATCGAGAAGTTTATTTTCGAACTTATCTTTATATTCTGCCTTACGTCCCAGATTTGAAGCAAATGTCCATGAAGCTGTTTTTGGCAGATTATCGTGACCATCTTTTTTCTGATAGTCATATGCCATGTTTACATTTAAATGCAAATCAGGTAAGAAATGGAATTTATAATCGAACTGAATATTGCTAATGGTTTGCCATGTATTAGATTTATTGTCGGCTAATTCAGCCAGAGCTACCGGATTAGCTGGTGCAATGGTAATAGGGTTGCCATTAGGTTGTAACCAGGTAAAATATCCACCCCATTGCGTATTGGCTTCATCATATACAGGGTGTGTTGGATCAAATGCTACTGCCGAGCCCAAAGCACCAGCATTCCCCCAATTATTGTCGAAGTATATACCTTTAAAATTGGCATTAACTTTTAAATGATCATCAAAAAACGAAGGATCCAGACCCAATGTTAAAGTAGTTCGTTTCATATCCGTATTTATGATTGTACCTTGCTGATTGGTATAACCAATAGACGAACGAACAGGCACATTAACAATAGAACCCGACATACTTATATTATGGTCGTATGTAATTGCGTCGCGCATAATTTCATCCTGCCAGTCGGTATTAGCTGTTCCCATCAGATTTTTTGCTTTAGTATATGTAATCGAATCTGATTTTGAACGTTTGGTTAATTGATCAAGCAGGTTTCTATACTCATTGGCCGATAATACATCAATTTTATTGGGTAAAGTATTTAAAGCGACCGAACCGTTATAAGCGACATGAAATTCTTTCGATCCTTTTTTGGTGGTAATAATAATAACCCCGTTCGATGCGCGTGCACCATAAATGGCCGTAGCTGATGCATCTTTTAATACTGTGAATGTTTCAATATCATTTGGATTAATAAGATTCAGGTTAGCACTTGTTACAGGAACTCCATCAATTACCAATAAAGGGTCGTTGCTGGCATTTAACGATGAACCACCACGAATACGAATGGTCGATGACGTACCAGGTTGTCCACTACTGGGTGTAATAACCACTCCTGCTGATTTTCCAACTATTAAATCGGTAGTTGTAATAGCATTCCGATTAAAATCTTTTGACGTAACTACAGCCACAGAACCTGTTGCATCCGATTTTTTCACTGTACCATAACCAATTACTACCACTTCTTCAAGTTTAGTAAGTGTTTCCTGCAAAGTAACAGAAATATTGGTACTTCGGTCGACCTTTATTTCAACTGGTTCATAACCGATAAACGAAATGGCTAAAATATCGCCAATCTGGGCACTTATTAAAAATTTTCCATCGGCCCCAGTCATGGTTCCTTGTGTTCCTCCTTTAATAACAACACTAGCTCCTACTATAGGACTACCATCTTTTGCATCGGTAACTATACCCGAAATACTAACTTTCTGTCCATGAACCACAGTCATGAACAAAATGAAAAGTAAAATTCCAATCGCTTTTTTCATATGTTTAGTGAATTAGTGATATATAAATTTAGTTAAATTTCATGTAAACTTAAATCAAAACTTAAGTAAAATTCAACTAAAATTCATTGGAGAGACGTTTATAAAGTGCAGTATTTCGAGGGGTAAAAAGCTACTTACTTTGTTCGAAAACGTTTGCAATAATTAAGAAAAGTCTAAAACAACAAAAGGCAAATATCTGAAAAACAGACACTTGCCTTTATTTTTTTAAAATATTAAAAAGATGTATTGCTTTATTTCGAAAATTTGTGCAATTTTTTTTATAAAAATTACCTCTTATTTAGCCCCATGAGGTTTATAAGTACAGTCAATTTTCACATCCACAACCTTTGCAACTCTGTTTTCAACCACAGCAGGAACTTTAATGTTATAATCGGCTATAGCAACCTTAAATTGAGTTTTACCTACTATGGTTTCACCATTAATTTCAATTGATACGGGCACTTTTATCTGTCGAGTTACTCCATGAATGGTTAAATCGCCTTCAACCATCACTTCAATTTTTCCATTCTTTTTCCAATCAATTTTTTGATTATCAACAATTTTTCCTTTAAAATTGGCTTTTGGATATAAATGCGATTCCATATAAGTTTCGTTGAAATGCTCTGCTGCCGTGGCCAGTGTAAACTCAAAACCTTTAATTAGCATTCCACAAACCACTTCACCTGTTTTTGTATCCAGAAAGCTTACTACCTGCCGATTAGTACCATCAATATCAATTACGTCGGTATGCGAAATAAAATAAGCTGTACCAGTTTTTGTAAACCATTTTTCTTGTGCAAATAAATTAGCTGAACTAAGTAAAATTAATACAAGTAAATGTTTCATTTTCATATGGATATAGTTTTTAGTTTAATATTTTCGAAACCTCACGTTTGCTCTTTTCATTAGCTCTTGTGTTTATTTGCAAACATATAGGTTTCATAATGCATTATTTTATAGTAAAAACCTGCGAGATATTAAAACCGAGTCTAAGACCCTTTCCATTAAATTTATCGGAGGTATTAGTAATCCAGCTATGCTCAATCATTGAACTGGTATTGGTTATCATAATTTGAAACACATGACCCGATACCTGAATATCAACTCCAATACTCACCGGATGATAATATGGGTTAGAGGCAACGTCTTGAATACCCCATACATAATAATACTCAGCATTAACTGAAAAAGTATTAGTTAATTTATATCGTCCTCCTATTCCTAATGCATATACATCATTTTTTTCATCGGCATATTTAACCATATTCCTATGAACCAATGTGGGTGAAACTTGCAACGATAATTTAGGACTAAACATGCGACCAATCAATAACTGATAAGTATAGTTCCAGCGTCCCGCAAAATTTTTATTTTTTTGTTCATCGTTTTTGTAATCGTATGCATCGACACCTGTAGTAATTACTCCAGTTAAAGTAATGGGCATATTTTTTTGTCCCTTTGATTGTTTTAAAAATCTGTATTTTATAAACCCATTAAAATATGCATCATTCTGACGCCCTAAACCCACTAATAAATCATCGGTAAATCCATATTCCAGACTTAAATAGGAGTGGGAACCATCTATTCCCCAAAATCGGTTATAACCTTCCTCAATCTTGTCAAAACGGTGGTTTATCCGAAAATCAAGTCCTCCTTTGGGCATCATTTGTACCGACTGACCATTAATAATACGTGTGGTAAAAAACGTGCCCATGGCATAATCAGTTGTGCTACTTAATTCTTCATCCAATAATTTATCTAAATCATCATCCTGTGCGCCTGCATTTACATGAAAACCTAAGCCAAACAATGTAAAGGCAAAAATTAGTAAGCTATTGTATCTGTTAAAATTCAATAATCCTTTCATTATATCCATTTTTGGAAATCATTTAAGGTTAAGCATTTTTTCTATTTCTTCCTCTGATAATCCACGATAATATAATTGTAAATTATCTAAAGTTCCTTTAAAAAAATTCTTTTGTTCGAAAGAGGATCCTAAAGTTAAAACCGCATTTCTATAAGGTTCATTTATTAAAGGGAAGCTCCATGTATAATTATCATTGGTTCGGTTAAAGTACCTTATTTTACATTTTCCATATTTAACCAATTCAATTAAAACAAAATTCCATTCGGTATAACAATTAATGACATTATTTAATTTTTTTTGCTGTGAATAATTACCCACATAGGGTGTTGTGGCACCAGTAGTACCATCTAATTGTAACGAGGCTGCCCCAGCTCCATAATCAAAAATTGTAGGTGTTGATTGATTTTGAATATTCTTTAACTGATCAGATGCTTTAAACCAAAAACAAATAGTTAGTGTATCATAATACCCGGTAAACAAATGCAATGAACTTGCACCATCGAACTCAAAGCTATAGTTCGAATTATACCCCATTGCATAATTAACCATGCCAGATATATCGAATTTTAAACGATTTAATGTAGTATCATCTAAACTTTGTTCAAAAGGAAAAAAAGCAAATAATCCCGACCCGGTTGTAATCACATTCGAATTTGTATCGCCTGGAGTTTTTGAATAATACTCCTCTTCATTTTCGTATTGACAGGAACTTACAACTAAAATAATATACAAAAGAGTTACTAATGTTAAATTTATCATTTTCATAATTGCACATTTTTTGTCATCATACAGTAAAAAAATTAACTTAAATTATAATAATATAGTCTCTAAATGACTTATTTAGCATGTAAAGCAAATAAGAAATTAAATTTATTAAGTGTAATAATTTGTTAAAAAAAGCATGATAATAGTTAAAATCCTGACTAAATTAAGAAAAAAATGAATTTTAGTATTAAATTGGTTTTATTTTTTCATTTTTTGTGCTAAATTTCCATTGAAATTGTATGATAGATAGTGTTCAAATAACACAAATATTACAAATAATGTAACTTCAATGTATATATAACGTAAATAAAATATTAAAAAATAATGAATATGCTTCATTCTAAAATAATTAAAGGCTTATTTATTTTTATTTTGAGTATTCTGTTTTATTGTTGCAATGAAAAAGATAAAACAGTTGGTAATATTGAATCATTGAATACTATTAATGAAACTAAAAATAACAATGTCATTCACATAATGGGTCACTGGTATGGAGAGGGTAAAAAAGAATTGCTTGTACGTGAGCAGGTTCGTGAGTTTTCATTTCTTAATCAAGATTTAGCAATAGATTTACAATTTCCTCACCATATATTTAAATTCAATGACGAAGCCGAACTTTATTTTATAGAATGCGACTCCATAGCTCAGATGGTACGCATGAACAAATGGCCATTCGATATTTTATTCTGCGACCAGGAACGATATAAACGGGTAGGAATGCTGGTTAATGATCCTGAATGGGGCAAAAAATACCTTGTCGATTTTTCGCAAGAGCCATGGTTTATTAACGCACACAAAGAAAAGTTTTTTGAAACAGGCAATTATATTAACCTCTATGGTGGAACTCTTCCCGGGCCCTTCATTGAAGGTGTAATTAGTATACTGTTTGTAAGCGATGAAGTGGAAAAGAAACTTGGGCTGCAAATAAAAGATCTGGATATGACCTTCGACGATTTTCTTTCGTATGCCAAAGTAGTATATGAATATAACCAGACCCATAGTGAAAAGATAACATTTCTATCTACCCAATATCAATACGCTATTGATAATTTATTTAATCAGTTAGTTACATCATATCACGAAAAATCCTCATTTTCTTCCATTAACGAGTCATTAAAAGCGGTTGAACAAACTTATAAAGCTTTTGAAGAATTAGCCCGTTACAAAGCTATTGACCAGTATATTCCTTATCAACATTTGGCTTATGATATTGGACAACGTATTTTATTCGATAAACAGTGTTTATTTAATCTTCAACCATCATGGATATTTATGTTCTGGAAAAAATCCAATCCAGAAGGCACAAAAAAAATGCGGCCATGCGAAATACCCTCATTTGCAGGAAAAAAATCGCCATATTATAGTGGATTTTATCAAACAATTTTTGTTGTACCTAAAAATTCTGCTAATTCCGAAGCAGGTAAAAGATTTATAAAATTTTTGACATCAACCCAAACAGCCGATAAATGGGTAAAATACGCAGTATGCCCAACAGGTATGAAAACCTCAATTGCTTATACCGACTTTGGTCAGAATGTGTATGAAAAATTTTTCCAGCATCTGCAAAAAAAGTATGGAAATAACCAAATAGATGTAAATATTTCAAAATTGCTTTTCAATAGTGATAAAGCAATTGATTTTAAGTATAAAGATGTACTGGCAGGGCGTATGAGTGCTCAGGAAGCTATGCTTCAATTACAAAGACAAATACGATAAAAAACCAAAAACATAATTTCTAACCACAACCAAAACTATTTAGACTATGTTCGAAAAAATTAAAGAATCGGTCCAACAGCGTTTAAGTTTTAAAATAGGCGCCTTAATTATTGCAGCGGTGATTTTAGTTTTATTTTCATCGGGCGTATTTTATATTACTCGTTTTACTTCCGACACAAACGCTAAGTTTCAAAAACAACTCACTGCACCAGCCAACTTAATGTCGACTGGTAAACTAAAATACGATGCCGCCATGGATTTAAAAACCATGTCGCATCTGGTGGGCGATTCTGTTATTCATGCTATCATTATTGGAGTGAATAAAAAAATATACTATGCAAACGATAGTAATCTTTTAGATAAAAACATAGATGAAGTGCCTTTTTTAAAACATTTATCCATTTTTGATAGTCCTATATCCGAACCTTTTTATTCATCGTCTGATAATGGAAAACAGGTGATATGTGTAGCACCCTTATATTTTGACGACGGAAAATATCTGGGATACCTTTATCTGGCGACCGACACAGCAGCTATGAATAAAGTTAAACTTAATTATATATTATTGTTTACTATTGTTTCGGTAGTTGTTGTGGTGCTTCTCTCGTTAATGATAATATACTTATTTAATCATTTTATAACTCGTAAAATTCGTTTAATACTAAAAGGTATTAATGAATTAACCGAAGGTAATTTACAAGCTAAAATCAACATTCATACCAACGATGAACTTGGACAAATAGCAAATTCTGTAAATGAATTATCGAATCAAATCAGTCATGTTGTTGAAAACATACAGGAAGAAACTGAACATCTAAGAATGGCTAGTGCCGAGTTATCTGCTAGCGCCCAAAACCTATCAGAAGATGCTAACCAATTAGCCTCAATTGCTGAGGAAGTAGCTTCTTCAATGGAGCAAATGGTTACCAATATTCACTTAAATGCAAATAATGCTTTAACAACAGAACAAATAAGCAAAGAAGCTGCTAAGGAAATGGAAGAAGTAGGTAAATATTCAAGCGAAAGCTTAAACTACATTAAAGAAATTGCTCAAAAAATATCCATTATTAACGATATTGCATTTCAGACCAATCTTTTATCGCTTAACGCAGCAGTTGAAGCTGCCCGTGCCGGCGAAGCAGGTAAAGGTTTTTCAGTTGTGGCTGCCGAAGTAAAAAAACTTGCTGATCGCAGTCGTGTAGCTGCCGATGATATTCATAAGTTATCAAAAATTTGTGTTACTCAAACCGAAAAATCGGTTAGTAGTGTAAAAGCTCTGGAACCTGAAATTATGAAAACAGTACAACTGGTTCAGGAAATATCGGTTGCCAGCAACGAACAAAATTCAGGTGCCGAACAAATCAATGATGCGCTGCAACAATTAAACCAAATAACTCAAAAGAATTCAAGCAATTCACAAACCATTGCATCTCAATCGGTCGAATTGTCTGAACAGGCAAACAAACTAAATCAGGTAATTTCATACTTCAAAATTTAATTTTTGATAACTTAAAAAATTTGGTCATAGACAAAATTTAAATTAAATTTGGTTGTTCTTAATTAAAACTTACTAAAACCTTAATGCCATGAAAAAGATATTATCAGTTGTTTGGGGCGCTACCATTATGGTAACATTGCTTAATGGGCAAATAAAATTAACATATCAATCGCATGGTTTTCGTCCAGGAGATTCACATCCCTTCATATTTATGAAAAATTCCGATGAAGGACCATCGGGAGCCAATGTAATATGGGACTTTAGCCAGCTTGAAAAAACAAATAAGACTTTAACCAGCCATATGATGGAACCCATTAATACTCCTCAAGCTCAGGCTATTTCAAATGCTAACTTTGTACTTGAAGAATTTGGAAATTACTTTTATTTCAATTCAAATAGTTCCATTATGGAACAATATGGTACTGTTTCTGGTAATGTAGTAACTCTTTATGATAAACCCTTATTAAAACTAAAGTTCCCATTAAGTTATGGCAAAAAAATAACAGGTTTCTATAGTGGTGTTCAAAAATCTCCAACTTCAAATATTCCCATTAAAGGAAGTTATGAAATTTATGCCGATGCATATGGTACACTAATTTTGCCCAACCAAATCACAATTGAAAATGTGTTAAGAGTTAAGCAAACTCGTACCATCGAATACGAAAATGGTTCTGCCATTACTGAAGTTACTTATCGTTGGTATGCAGCCGATGTCCGATATCCAATTCTTGTAATTATCAAATATGTAACTAACCAACAATCATACGTTGCTGAAACTGCAATGTATGCAAATGCAGGTTCGCATAAGAAAGCTGCTACTCAAATATCTTCAATAGATAACACTTCGACCTTTGAAGTTTATCCCAATCCTTTCGAAACTCAACTTACAATTAATTTTTCTCTTAATAAAAGTAGTAAAATCAATGTCGACCTATACGACATTAGTGGAAAACACTTAAAAACCATAGTAAAACAAGTTAAATATCCTCAGGGAGGAAACTCTATCATATTAAATGCAAGTGAATTAAATTTACAAAATGGCTCCTATTACTTAAAAATTTCAACCGAAAACGAATCTATTACCAAAAAAATAATGAAAATATAAAAAAAAGAGGCTTAATTAAGCCTCTTTTT
>FQKF010003847.1_pt1 | contig 75264 bp, 58 predicted proteins | sample 1504521 | NCBI WGS metagenome assembly FQKF01 (sample SAMEA4475357, study PRJEB15587) | soil metagenome | biome: Soil; feature: Field | place: India | collected 2015-03-11 | depth 0 m
GCCATTGCCATTGCCATTGCCATTATAGGGTTGCCCAGCAGCAACACCGATCCATGCTGCCCACAGGAAGAGAAAAACGAAAAAACGCGTAAGGCACATATCGTCGTAGGAGCAAGGTGTATTTCAAGTCGCTAGACCTGTCTGTTCGGGCTTCAGCAATTTTTAAGCCTTTAATCCTCTTTTACGTCGCGGCATTTTGAAGTTTTCGGGACTTTAACGTTACTTTTAGAAAACTCCCTACCCAAGGTGTCTTTTCAGAAGACTCTAACCGTCCCGTGGCTACCTTGGCCGCCTTATTTTTCAAATAAAACAAGGCAGCAGGTGTGGTATTTTTAATATGCAGCCTCAAACCACCCCTTACTTTTGCGCCCGCAAATCATTCACTGTGCAAAAAGAACAAACGGACATGACCTTTCGCACCGAAAAGGATACCATGGGCAAAGTGCAGGTGCCCGCTGACGCTTACTGGGGCGCTCAGACGCAGCGCTCGATTGAAAACTTCAAAATTGCCCGTGAAACGAACCGCATGCCCAGCGAAATCATTCAGGCGTTCGCATATCTGAAGAAAGCCGCTGCGCTGACCAACCGTGATTTGGGTGTGCTTTCGGCAGAAAAATGCGACCTCATCTGTCGGGTATGCGATGAAATTTTGGAAGGTCAGCTCGATGCTCAGTTCCCGCTGGTGGTGTGGCAGACAGGCTCAGGTACGCAGAGCAACATGAACGTCAATGAAGTCATTGCCTACCGCGCGCATGTGCTGGCGGGGGGGCAGTTGACCGACGAGAAAAAGATATTGCACCCTAACGACGACGTCAACAAGTCGCAATCATCAAACGACACCTTCCCCACGGCTATGCATATTGCGGCCTACAAGATGCTGGTAGAGGTAACCATTCCGGGTCTGGAGCGGTTGCGCGATACCCTTCAGGTCAAGTCGGAGGCCTTTACGCACGTAGTCAAGATTGGGCGAACGCATTTCATGGACGCTACACCGCTGACGTTGGGGCAGGAGTTTTCGGGTTATGTGGCCCAGCTCGACCACGCCCTGCGTGCCATCCGCAACACGTTACCACACCTGAGCGAGCTGGCGCTGGGCGGCACGGCCGTAGGCACTGGCATCAATACGCCGCCCGGCTACGCCGAAAAAGTGGCGCAATATATCGCTCAGCTAACCGGATTGCCGTTCATTACAGCGCCCAACAAGTTTGAGGCGCTAGCGGCCCACGATGCCATCGTGGAAAGCCACGGCGCGCTGAAAACAGCTGCCGTCAGCCTGATGAAAATTGCTAACGACATCCGCATGCTCTCTTCCGGACCGCGCGCAGGCATTGGAGAAATCCGCATCCCGGACAATGAACCCGGCTCGTCTATCATGCCCGGCAAGGTAAACCCTACGCAGTGCGAAGCCCTAACCATGGTAGCCGCTCAGGTGCTCGGCAACGACGTGGCCATCAACGTCGGTGGCGCTACAGGTCACTTCGAACTGAACGTATTTAAGCCGATGATGATCTACAACTTTTTGCATTCGGCCCGGCTCATCGGCGAAGCTTGTGTGTCGTTCAACGACAAATGCGCCATAGGCATCGAGCCCATTCACGAGAACATCCGCCGCCACGTCAACAACTCACTGATGCTCGTAACAGCGCTCAATCCGCACATCGGCTACTACAAGGCCGCCGAAATCGCCCAAAAGGCCCACCGCGAGGGCCTGACCCTCAAAGAGGCTGCCCTGGCACTGGGCTACCTGACCGAAGAAGAGTTCGACCGCTGGGTGCGCCCAGAAGACATGGTCGGTTTAAGCGGCATTTAGCCACTTGCACCGGCAAAAAAGCCTCCTCCCCTTTAACCACTTCCCCTGGCATTCCTTCATTGTTTTACCTTTCGTCTTTCATTTCTCAACTTATGAACATTGCCGTCGTCGGAACCGGATACGTGGGTTTGGTAACGGGCACTTGTTTTGCCGAAACAGGCAACAACGTCATCTGCGTAGACAACAACGAAGCCAAGGTACAGGCGCTTAAGGCCGGAGAAATTCCGATTTACGAGCCAGGCTTAGACGTTCTCTTCGAGCGCAATACCAAGGAAGGGCGCCTGCATTTCACTACTGATTTACGCGAGGCGGTGGACAAGAGCACCATCATTTTTCTGGCCCTACCCACGCCGCCGGGCGAAGACGGCAGCGCTGACCTGTCGTACGTGCTGGGTGTGGCCCGCGAACTGTCCGGCATGATAACGGACTACCGGGTGGTGGTCAACAAGAGCACGGTACCTGTGGGTACGGCAGAGAAGGTGGCCGCTATTCTGGCCGAGTGTTTGCCGCGTGAGCGCTTTGATGTGGTGTCGAACCCGGAATTTCTGCGTGAGGGTGTGGCTGTAGAAGATTTCCTCAAGCCCGACCGCGTGGTGATAGGGGCTTCCGGTGAACGCGCCTGCCGGCTCATGAAGCAGCTCTACGAGCCCTTCGTGCGACAGGGAAATCCCATCTATTTCATGGATGAGCGCTCGGCCGAAATGACCAAGTATGCCGCCAATGCTTACTTGGCCATGCGCATCTCGTTTATGAACGAAATGGCCAATCTCTGCGAGCGCGTAGGGGCCAACGTGGACATGGTGCGCATTGGCATCGGTAGCGATAGTCGCATTGGCAAGCGCTTCCTCTTCCCAGGCATCGGCTACGGCGGCTCGTGCTTCCCGAAGGATGTGAAAGCGCTGGCTCACACGGCCGAAACATACGATTACGATTTTCGCATCTTAAAGGCCGTCATGGGCGTCAATGACCGTCAGAAAAGCGCGTTGGCCCAAAAGGTGCGCGACTTTTTCGGCGGCCAACTCGCCGGACGCACGATGGCTCTATGGGGCCTGGCTTTCAAGCCCAATACCGATGACATTCGAGAAGCGCCTGCCCTGGCTATGGCCGACGAATTACTGGCCGAAGGCGTACGCCTGCAGGTGTTCGACCCGGAGGCCATGAAAAACGTACGCGCGCAGTACGGCAACCGCCTCATTTATGCCCACTCGATGTATGATGCCCTCGACGGGGCTGATTGTCTGCTCATCGCCACGGAGTGGGGCGAGTTTCGCACGCCCGACTTCGCGCAAATGAAAGTCCGCCTGCGCCAGCCCATCGTCTTTGACGGGCGCAATGTCTATGATTTGGACCTGATGCACGAGCAGGGCTTCTACTACTTCAGCATCGGACGGCCTGCAGTGAAGGGGCGTCAGTAACTGCCCACACTCAGCATCACCAGCGTACAGCCCTCCACCGGCTCTATGCCGTGCGCCTGGGCCAAAGCCGCCAATTCGAGATTTTCCGTTCCTGGGTTGAAAATGACTCGCTTTGGCTTGAGCGACAGCAAGTAGTCGTAATAGGGCGGCTGTCGCTGCGGGCCAATATACAACGAAACGGTGTGTATACCCTCTAAGACTGGCTTGTCGAGCAAAATAGGCAGGCCATCCACTTCGCCGCTGCGAATGCCTACGGGCACTACCTCGTGTCCATGACGGCGCAAGGCGCGAACGGCTAAGTAGGCGTAGCGATTAGGGTTGGGCGTGGCGCCCAGTACAAGGGTCTTTTTCACAGCCCATTAGAACAGCAACGCCGAGACAATAGTTCGCCCTAAGCGACGTACCTGTTATTAGAGGGCCTGAGCAGCGGCAGACTATACCTTTGCCGCCAGTTTTATTTCACACGCATATGCGCATTGCCGTCAACACGCGCTTCTTGCTGGCCGGCCGCCTGGAGGGCATAGGTTGGTACACCCACGAGGTGATGCGGCGCATGGTGGCCATGCACCCGGAAGACGAGTTTATCTTCCTCTTCGACCGGCCCTACGATGTTTCCTTTTTGTATGGTGCGAATATGCGTCCAGAAGTGCTTTTCCCGCCTGCCCGGCATCCGATACTCTGGTATCTCTGGTTTGAGTGGGCCGTGCCTCGCGTTTTGAAGCGCTATCAACCCGATGTCTTTTTCTCGCCGGATAGTTTCCTGAGCCTGCAAGCAAGCACGCCAACCTTGCTGACGGTACACGACATCATCCCGCTGCAAGAGCCACGCACAGTGCCGTGGGCTCCTCGATGTTATTATCAGTATTTCCTGCCGCGCTATATCCACCGGGCAACGCGCATCGCCACTGTGTCGGAATACGTGCGCCAGATACTTGTAGAGCATCTGGCGATTTCGCCGGAGCGCGTTTCGGTCGTGTATAATGGCTACCGCGAGGGCTTCCGCCCTCTGACGGCGGAGGAGCAGCAGGCGGTTCGGGCCGCGTACTCCGACGGGCATCCCTACTTCCTGTACATGGGCGCTATGCATCCGCGTAAGAACATTCCGCGGCTAATAGCAGCATTTGATGCCTTCAAAACACAAACGGGTGCTCCTGTGCGGCTACTGTTGGCTGGCCGCGCGATGTGGCGCGGTCGGGAGGTAAACGATGCGCTGCAGAAAACTCGATGCCGCGCCGACATTCGACTGTTGGGTTACGTGCCAGAGGCCGAGCTCACGCGCCTGTGCGGCGCAGCGCTGGCATTGGTGAATGTTTCCCTGAACGAGGGCTTTGGCCTGCCAATAGCGGAGGCCTTTGCCTGCGATGTGCCGGTGCTGTGCTCCGACCGCACTGCGCTGGCCGAAGTGGGCGGAGATGCTGCCTTGCTGGTCAATCCTGAGTCTGTGGATGCCATTGCGGCTGGCCTGTCGGCGTTGCACCGCGATGCAGCCCTGCGCGAAGCCTTAGTGGATAGAGGGCGCCTTCAGCGTCAAAAATTCTGTTGGGACACCGCCGCCAAGCAGCTGTATCAGCTCCTCCAGGACACTGCCGGTGGCTAAGGAGCAGTGGATGCGAGAAGGTTTTTGCGCAGCAGCCCGGTATCCAACACCGCATATTGCCGCAGCCAGCGCTGGTCTATGGCCCAGATAGCGCCAGCAGCCAGCAGACCCAGCAGTGCTCCGGCCACTACGTCGGTCAGGAAGTGCTGCACCAGAAAAACACGGGACACACCAACCAGTATGGCTGCGCCCGCACAGGCCAGGCTCACCAAGGGCCGACGCCGACCAGCCAACAAGGCTAATATGCCGTACAGGCCAAAAGCCGTCATCGTATGGCCGGAGGGAAAACTCGTGCGCCCACCATTGGGCCATTCTCCGGCCAGCACGACCTGGTCGCTCAGCCCGTGGTTGGCAAAAAAGAGCATCGGGCGATCTTTGCTGACTGCCACTTTAAGCGACTGAGAGGTGGTCAGGATGAATAAGCCGCCTACAATAAGCAATACAGCTACGCGATAGCGCCACAGCAGGCTCAGCAGGCCAATGGCGATAAAAGGCCACACCTCGCCTAAGCGGGTGGCCCAGCGGAAAAAGGTGTTGAGCGGCTCCTGCCGCAAGTCGTTCAGGTAGAGAATTTCCATACCCGGTGGCACCAACAGCGCAAGCACCAGACCCACATTGATAAAAATTAGCGCAGGTACAGCAAACCAAGGGTTTGCCCAAAAAGCCTGTTTCATGAGCCTAAAAAGCGTTTTTCTAAATAGCGGCGCACACGTAGAGCGAAGCGGTCTATGCGGTCGGTGCTGAACATCGCGGTGTCATTCAGGGCGCGCCAGGTAAGAAAGGCAGCAATAGGCACCAGCACGATGCTGGGCACCATGGCCGCCCAAAAAGGCGTCAGGATGTACGCCTCTGCCAGCTTCTTACACAGGATAGTCAGCATAATGAACGTTACGAAGAACACAATAGACACCAAAATGGGATAGCCAAAACCGCCTTTGCGGATGATAGCACCCATAGGGCCTCCGATAAATAGGAAGACGACGCACACGATGGCGAAGCTGTATTTGGCGTAGAGCTCGTAGCCCATTTTGGCGGCTTCTTTTCGGCGGTATTCTATCTGGTTGGAGCGGCGCTCGACGACGGTTTTGGTCAGGCGCAGCTGCACCAGAGCGTCCTGCATTAGGCGGGACAAGTAGGATGGTTCAAAGGTCTCGGCCCAGATGGCATACTCCGCCAGCGGTTTTTTGAGCGCTTGGCGGGGCAAGTCGGGCATTACGGGTTCGGGTATGGGCGGATCGCCGGGTTTCCAGTTCGCGTGCAGGATGGAGTCCTGGCGCAGGCGCTCTTGTTCGACGGGGTCTTTTCGGGCGTCTGGCTTGTTTTCGAGCCGCTTGAGTGTGGTCAACAGTTCGTCGGCCATGTCGCGGCGTTGTTCGTCCATTTCGCGATAGAGCGAGTCTATGCTCTGGCGCAGCTCTTTGATGGTTTGCATGCTCCGCTGCCCTTTGAAGCGGTCTTCGTCGGTGCGGCTCATCTCGAACTCGCTCAGCTCCCACACTTTCGTCCAGGACTGGAAGGTCAGGCGGATGAAAGGTGCTCCGCTGCTGCCGTCGCTGCGCAGGCGTGTGGGGTTAGGCTCCTGGTACTGGGCGCCGTTATAGAGGTTCATGATGAAAAAACGCCCGTCTTTGGTAGTGAACATCTGGCCGCTGTCGGCCATGATTTCGTTCAGCTTCAGACGCCCCAACTGACTTTGGTCTTCGATGAAAACGTCGCGGATGGTCTCGTTGTCTTTGGCCTTGTCGCCGATGCGGATGACAAACTGACGAAAGTCGTCGTTGAAAACGCCCTCTTCAATGGCCAGCGCGGGTTTCTGCTTGCGAATGTCGTACAGGCGCGATTTGAACTTCAGGTTGGCCAATGGGCTAAGGTAATCGGAACACACGTAGGAGAAAATGCCGATAAGAGCCGAAGCGATAATCAGGCTGCCCATAATCCGCAGCAGTGATACGCCAGCCGATTTCATGCTCGACAGCTCGTAGCGCTCGGCCAGATTGCCCATGACCATCACCGATGAAATCAGCACCGCAATGGGTAGGGCCATCGGGAAGATGGAGATAGACATGTAGCCGATGACTTCCAGCAGAATGAGCAGGCCAATACCCTTGCCTGCCATGTCGTCAATATACAGCCACAGGAACTGCATGATAAGCACGAACAGAGCGATGGCAAACGAAACCAGAAACGGCCCGAAAAAGCTGGTCAGCACGAGCTTATCTATTTTTTTCATGGCGTGCAAGGGTCAAAGCCAGACTTCATTGAGTGCCTTCATGGCCGCAATGGTTGCCTCTGGGGCTGGTGCGCTAAACACGCTGCTGCCGGCCACCAGCACATCGGCGCCGGCGCGCAAGAGGACTTCGGCATTTTGCAGCCCCACTCCGCCGTCCACTTCGATGAGTGCAGGCGAATTGGCCACTGCAAGCATCTCCCGCAGTCGCCGCACCTTAGGCAGGGTCTGGTAAATGAATTTTTGGCCGCCAAACCCTGGGTTCACCGACATTAGGCATACCAAATCTATGTCTTCCAACAGGTTTTCCAGCATGCTCACAGGCGTATGCGGGTTGAGTGCCACGCCCGCCATAGCACCTGTTTCCTTAATCTGATGCACCACGCGGTGCAAGTGGGGGCAGGCTTCGCAGTGGACTGTGATGACGTCGGCGCCGGCCTTTCGAAAAGCCTCCACGTAGCGCTCGGGCTCCACAATCATTAAGTGCACATCCAGGGGCTTGGTACACAGCCGCCGAACGGCTTCCACGATGAACATGCCAAACGTGATGTTGGGCACAAAGCGTCCATCCATGACGTCTAAGTGCAACCAGTCTGCTTCGCTGCGGTTTACCATCTCGACCTCCTCGCTCAGACGCGTAAAATCGGCGGCCAACAGGGAGGGTGCTATCTTGTGTTTGGGCATAAACAAAACATGGCTTCGGGAAGCTTTCAGCGCACCACTTCTATTTGCTCGGCACTCAGCAGCGGCTGACGCCGAAAACGCAGAAAGAGTTGCACCGTGGCTACCACATCTTTCTCACAATATGTAGCAATGCGTTCCAAATCGCGATCTTGCCAGTAAATACTGGACACATCTCCTCCATCCATATCATCTTTGGGCGAGGGAAAACCAAATAGAGCTGCCAGCAGGCGTAAGGAGGTGAAGTTTTTCACGTCTCCAAACTTCCACATTTCCATAGTGTCGAGCAGGTGTTTGGTCTCCCAGGGTTTCATGCCGGCGATGTCCAAAAGGCGCGGAAAAGGCAACTGATTGACCAACAGACGCCGGCAGATATAGGGCACATCGAACTCGCGGATATTGTGCCCGCACAGTGCAAAGCGGGCTGGGTCTGCGAACTTCTGGTCGAGCAGCTCGCAAAAATCCTGCAGCACAGAGGCTTCTGTATGCCCGTAGAAGGACTTCAGGCGCAGGCGTAGATCACCGTTTACCGGGCGCAGAATACCTACGGAGATGCAGATGACTTTGCCGAATTCGGCAAAGATGCCGGCGCGTTGTTCGAAGTCGCCGGCAATGATGTCTTCTTCCAGATCGGACTGGCGGCGCAGGCTGCGCACCTTGTGCGCCCAGAGTTCTTGCAGCTCGTCGCTCAATTCCTCGTAGGTAGGCGCTACTGGCACCGTCTCTACGTCGAGGAAAAGGGTATTGCTCAAATCGAAGGTATCCCAAACAGCCATACAATGGCGTTTTTTCAGTTATCAGGCAAAGGTAAGCCGAACCGTCCGGATTTGGGTGGATACCTGCTGGCGCCCTGTGGGTGATTTCCCTGAAACACCATTCGGATTTACCACCATTTCAGAGATTGCAACAAAATTTTACATTTGTTCACATAACATCGAGCCAATTCTCGTAGTTTTATTTGTGCATTACAGCAGCGCTCAAGCCATTGCGCTTTCAGAAACAGTTCGCTTGGGTTTGCCGAAATGCACCGCTTTTGACGCATTCTCTTTCATTCGTTAAACTCGAATTTGTACAACATTATGAGCACTCCATCATTCAATCAGCCGTCTTACGGCAACACGCCGAACTTCGACAACCCTTCGGGCGACAACTCCAAGCGCCTGCTCACCATCGCCGGCATCGCCATCGCTGTCTTGCTGGGCATCAGCATCTTCCTACTTATCCAGACCTACCGCAAGGGCCAGGAATTGGAGGCCAGCAAAATGGAGCTGAACACCCAAAAAGAGGCCTTCGCTGAACTGGATCAGAAGTACAACGACGCCGTAGCTCAACTGGAGCAACAAAAGGGCCTCAACGCTCAGCTAGATGAGAAAATCAACCAGCAACTGCAGCAGCTCGAACAGCAAAAGGCTCAAATCGAGACCATGATCCGCGAGAACCGCGATTATCGCGCTGCTATAGGCCGCTTCGAAAGCCAAAAAAAGCAGTATCTAGCCGAAATCGAAAAGTTGAAAGCTGAAGTCGGTATCCTGACGGAAAAGAACACCCAGCTCACGCAGGAAGTCAGCAACCTGAGCACTTCGCTGTCGCAGACGCAATCGCGCCTGGCTGAAGAGAGCAGTGCCAAGGCCACGCTCATCTCTGAGAAGTCGCAATTGGAGTCGGAGCGTAAAGTGTTGAACCGCAAAGTGGACATAGCCTCGGCCATCCGCGTCAAGAACATCACGGTCAAGCCGGTAGATGTGCGCGGCAGCGGTAAAGAAAAAACTAAAACGCGCGCCAGCAAAGTAGATAAACTGAACATCTGCTTCACCACCGAACCCAACGAAATCGTGGAAGCTGGGGAGGAAGTGTTCTACATTTCCATCATTGACCCCACGGGTGCTACGCTAGCCATCGAAAGCCTTGGCTCTGGCATCGCCAAAGACAAGCGCCAAGAGCAGGACTTCCGCTACACCACCACCGCCACCTGCCAGTACAACAACGGCGAAACCAACGTCTGCGGCGCTTGGCAGCCCGGTCAGAACTTCATTAAGGGTACTTATAACGTCAAAGTCTTCAACAAGGGTTTCTTAGTGGGTAGCGGGTCGTTCAATCTTAAGTAACTCATACCCGTAATGGCCAGACCTGTCCGGCCCTGCACAGAAATGTGGCCCGGTTCGCTTTTGCGAGCCGGGCCACCTGCTTTCAGGTCTTCTTGCCAGCATATCTACTGGTCGAGCAGGTCTGTTTACTCTTCCTCCGTTGTATTCTTCATTTTCATCAGCAGCACGTAGGCATTACTCAGCACTATTCGTGCCTGTGTCAGGTCTAAGTCGGCGCTTATTGGGCTGACCTGCACAAAGCCATCGGCGGAGGCGCCCAGTTCTACCTCTTGCATGTCGAAGGCCCCTGCTGTTCGTTCGATGAAGACGAAGTTTCGATTTTCCCAGCGCACTACGGCGTCTTCGGGTACGGCTACGGCCTCGTGCACATCCACGCTGACCTCGGCGCGCAGATACATGCCGGGCAGCACGGAGGGGTCGTAGCGGTCGAAGTGGCAATGCACCTCCACGGCCCGGTCAGGTCCGACGTTGCGGCTGATGAGGATGATTTCACCCGTATGTGCCTGTTGCGGTCGGTCGGGAGCATAAGCGCGTATGGGCTGGCCTACGCGCAACAGCGGGACATCCTTCTCGAACACCTTGAGATTGAGGTGAATGTCCTTCGGATTTACCAGCTCGAACAGCACGTCGGTGGGCGTTACATATTTGCCGATGTTGGCGTGTACGGCGCTGACAAAGCCGTCAATAGGCGACAACACACGCACGCTACGCGAGAGGTTTTCTTCGCTCAGTTGCGTCGGCTCCAGGCCAATGAGGCGTAGTTTTTCGGCCAGTGCTTTTTGCTGTATTTTGAGCGAGCGATACTCTGCCTGGGCTTGCTGAAGCGCTTTGGCACTGCTGGCCTGCCCGTCTTGCAGAGACTGCTGGCGTTTCAGCTCTGCCTCCGCATACTCTAAGCGTGCAGTGGTGGTCAGATAATCCTGCTGCAGCTGGATGTACTGCGGGTCTTCGAGCACAGCCAGCACATCGCCTTTGCGCACCGGTGTGCCGGGCAACAAGCGTGTGTTTTGCAGGTATCCGCCTAGCGCAAAACTGACCGAAACTAAGCTGCGTGGTGGTACGTCCACCACCCCACCCACGCGCAACGTCGTGTGCATGGTGCGGCGCTGGGCCGGGCCAATTTCCAAAGAAGCATTTTTCAATTGCTCAGCAGTGAGCTGAACGGTCGTCTCTTCTGGCCCGGGCGCGTTGCTGACCTCAGACGACGGAGAAGTGCCGCAGCCTGCAGCCACGGCCATTAAAACTATGAAGAAAAAAATGGAGTATTTCATAGACTCACCGTAACAGCCAAATTTATTTGACATCGTAACGGCCAAACTCGTTTGGCCCATTTTTTAAGTGCGATAGAATAAGCCGTAACATCATTTCCAGAATTCCACCTCGAAAGCCGCCTCATTGCGCATGTGTGCAAGGTCTAAGCATGCGGCACGCACCTCGAAGGCCTGACGTGTGAGCAGTAGCCATTCCAAGTAGTTCGTTTCGCCGGCCTGGCGTTGGCGGTCGGCGATGTTCATCAGGGTGCGCTGTTGCGGTTCGAGTGCTTCACGGCACTGGCGTACTTGTTCGTCGTAAAGTCGGAAGCGTTGCAAGGCGTTCTGGTACTCCGTCTGCACGGCGCGGGTAGTGGCTTCCAGCTGGTGCTGTTCGCGTTCCACCTGTATGCCGGCGGCGGCAACTCGGCTGCGCTGTGCCTGGGCGAAAAGTGGTATCTGGGCGCCCACGGTAACGGTCGAGAATCGGTGGCCTGGGCCGTAGTACATTTCCGAGCGGTCCCGGTCCTGCTGCCAGCCGGTGATGGATAAGTTCGTATAACCTAACGACAGGGTAGGCAGCAACTGGCTCTGCTCCACGCGTTGTTGAGCAGCAGCAGCGGCAATGCGCTGCTGCCGAGCAGCCAGCAACGGATGTGCCTCGCTGGCGGATGTGTCGTTTAGCCCCGGCAGTGGGTAGAGCAGTGCGGTAGGCGTGGGCAGAGCGTCGAAGCCCAGCAGTTGCTGCAGCTGTCGTCGAGCGTTTGCCCACTCGGCCTCGATGCGCTGCTGTTGCTGAGAGTTGAGCAAGCGTTGGGTCTCCAGCGCGTTTTTTTCCAAAATACTGGTCTCGCCGGTGCGCAGGCGCTGGTCGGCGCGTTCGAGGGCGGCAGCATAGAGGCTGTCCCATTCGCGCCAGAGGCGGTGTTTTTCCTCTAATACTAATAAGGTGTAGTAGGCAGCCTTGACCTGCCGCGTCAGTTCGCGCTCGACCTGTCGTACTTCGGTTTCGCTAAGGCGCTTTTGCTGTTGTAGCAGTTCGCGCCGGCTGCGATATACAGCAGGTAGGTAAAAGCCCTGCCGCACGAAGAGGCGCGAGTCGAAGAACCTCGCGTTTATCTGGCCCAGTTCTAGCTCAGCCTCCAAGAGCGGCAACTCGTTGGCGGTGCTCAGAAGTCGTTCGGCCTGTTGGACGCTCGCGTTTGCCGCTTGCAGCGAAGGGTGGGTAGTACGCGCGCGCTCTAGGGCCTGCTCCAGCGTCAGGATTGTTTGAGCGGAGGCGTTGCCAGCACTCATCCACAGAACGACGAGTAAAGCTGCGGCAGCGGCAGGCGGGCTGAAGCGGTGCATCCAGCGCAACCACAGGACGTACAGCACCGGCAGTACCACCAGCGTCAGCAGGCCGGCACTGATGAGGCCGCCAATGACCACCGTAGCCAGCGGGCGTTGCACTTCGGCACCCGCTCCCATGCTAAGGGCCATAGGCAAAAAGCCCAACGACGCTACCGATGCCGTCATGAGCACAGGCCGTAGGCGTGTGCGTGTGCCCCGGCGTACGATGTCGGTCGCGTCATCGGCGCCGTTCTTATGCAGGCGGTTGAACTCCGCAATAAGCACGATACCGTTGAGCACCGAGACACCAAAAAGCGCAATGAAGCCTACGCCCGCTGAGATGCTGAACGGCATGCCGCGCAGCCACAACGCGGCCACTCCACCAATGGCCGACAGCGGTATGGCCGTGAAAATGAGCAAACCCTGGCTCACAGAGCCAAAAGCAAAGTACAACAGCACGAAAATGAGCAACAATGCTACCGGTACGGCTATGGCTAAGCGCTGTTCGGCTTCTTTCAGGTTCTCAAAGGCGCCGCCGTAGGTGATGTAGTAGCCGGGCGGCAAAGGCAAATGCTGTTCGACCAGCCCGTGCAGCTCCTCTACGATGCTTTGTACGTCGCGCCCGCGCACGTTGAAACCCACCACGATGCGGCGCTTGGCGTCTTCGCGCTGTATCTGATTGGGGCCTTCTTCGATGCGTACATCGGCTATCTGACTGAGGGGTATCTGCGCGCCAGCGGGGGTAGGAATGAGCAGACTCTGAACATCTTCCACGCTGCGTCGCTCGCTTTCGGCTAGCCGCACCACTAAGTCGAAGCGTCGCTCGCCCTCAAAGACCAGGCCGGCCGTGCCACCGGCAAAGGCAGCGTTCACTATCCGGTTGACGTTGCTGACCTGAAGCCCAAAGCGCGCCAGCGCTTCGCGCCGATAGCGCACCACTATCTGCGGCATGCCCGTAACGCGCTCCACATACAAGTCGCGTGCGCCCTCGACGCGCTGCACCAGCTCACCCAGGTGCTTCGCATAGTGGGCCAGAGTATCTAAGTCTTCACCAAAGATTTTACACACCACATCCTGCCGCGCACCGGTCATCAGCTCGTTGAAGCGCATTTGCACCGGGTACTGAAAGCCCGTGGTTACGCCCGGAATGGCCTGCAGCTTCTCGGCCATTTTTTCCGCCAGCTCGTCAAACGTGCGCGCAGAGGTCCATTCTTTCTTATCCTTGAGAATGACCATCATGTCGGCTGCCTCAATGGGCATAGGGTCTGTGGGTATTTCGCCAGAGCCGATTTTAGTAACGACCTTTTGTACTTCCGGGAAATGCTTCAACAGCACGCTGGCCGTCTGTTGCGTAGCCTGAATGGTCGTTTGCAGACTACTGCCCGTGAGCACGCGCGTATCCACGGCAAAGTCGCCCTCTTCCAGCTCCGGGATGAACTCGCCGCCCAGATGCGTCAGCGCCAAAAGTGCGCCGCCGAAGAGGGTAAAGGCTATGGCCAGCACCGTCTTGGGCCAGCACAACGCCCGGTTCAGTAGGCGCTGGTGGTGTTGCTCCAGAAAGGCCATCAGGCGGTCACTCCAGGTGCGTTGGTGTTTGATTTCTTTGCTCAAAAACAGCGCGCTCATGGCCGGCACATAGGTTACTGACAGCAACAGCGCTCCCAGCACGGCAAAGGAGACCGTCTGGGCCATAGGCCGAAACATTTTACCCTCGATGCCTTCCAGTGCTAGGATGGGCAGGTAAACGATGAGGATGATGATCTGGCCAAATACGGCTGCGTTCATCATTCGCCCGGCTGAGGTACGCACCTCGCCGTCCATTTGTTCGCGGGTGATGCGTGTCACACCGAGATACTGCTGGCTATGGGCAAGCCGATGCATGATCGTTTCCACGACGATGACGGCGCCATCCACGATGAGGCCGAAATCAATAGCGCCCAGACTCATCAGGTTGCCGCTGACGCCAAAAGCATTCATCAGGCTGACGGCAAAGAGCATGGAAAGCGGGATGATAGATGCCACAATGAAGCCCGCGCGCAGGTTGCCTAAGAAAAACACCAGTACAAAAATGACGATGAGCGCCCCTTCGAGCAGGTTGCGCTCTACGGTGGCAATGGCGCTGTTGACCATCTTGGTGCGGTCAAGGAATGGCTCTATCTCTACGCCTTCGGGCAGCGTTTTTCGGATTTGCTCGATGCGCTCTCTGACGCGGCGCACGACGGCGGAGGAGTTTTCGCCTTTGAGCATCATAACCACAGCGCCTACGACTTCGCCCTCATCGTTGTAGCAAACAGCGCCGTAGCGCATAGCATGCCCATGGCGCACGTTAGCTACGTCGCGAATGCGCAGGGCTACACCGCCGGGAAGCGTCCGAAGCGGGACTTCGCCTAACTCCTCCAGCGATGTCAGCAACCCTTCGGTGCGGATAAACAACACATTAGGCCCTTTTTCGATGTAGGCGCCGCCGGCGTTTTGGTTGTTCTTTTCCAAAGCGTCGTACACGTCGGCCAGTGTCAGTCCGTAGGCTTGCAGGCGCGCCGGCTGCACGGCCACCTCGTACTGTTTGAGCAGCCCGCCGAAGGTGCTCACATCCGCCACGCCAGGAGTGCCCAGCAGCTGGCGGCGCACGATCCAGTCCTGAATGGTGCGCAACGCCATGGCGTCGTAGCGGCTTTCGTAGCCGGGTTTGGCGCGAACGACGTATTGATAAATCTCGCCCAGCCCTGTGGTTACGGGCGCCAGTTCGGGCGTGCCGATGCCGGGCGGGATGCTCGCCTGAACCTGTTGCAGCCGCTCGGCAATCTGCTGGCGTGCCCAATAGACGTTGGTGGCGTCGTCGAACACGATCGTTACGACCGAAAGACCGAAACGTGAGAAGCTACGGATTTCCTCCAGGCCAGAAATGTTGCTACAGGCCTGCTCAATGGGAAAAGTGATGAAGCGCTCCACATCAGGCGCTCCTAAAGCAGGCGATACGGTAATGACCTGCACCTGGTTGTCCGTGATGTCAGGTACGGCGTCAATGGGTAGGCGAGTAATCTGGTAGCTGCCCCAGCCCACTAGCGCCAGCACGAGCAGGCCAATGATGAGTTTGTTTTTTACAGAAAAATTGATAACCGTTTGAAGCATAGTGCGAAACGTTTTGGGCCGCCGCGCAATGAGCGTAGCCCAATGAGCAATAGCCCTCTGCTGCCGTCAGAGCAAGGCAAAAGGCATCTTGATAAAAAGAGAGTGGTGCCGCACTATGCTTCGGGCGGCTGGGTCGGCATGTAGAGGTAGGGCGCACGCAGGCAGCCCAGAACGGGCGGCAATTCGGCCGTATGAGCACTCTCGACTGGTGGGATTAACGTCCAGTCCTCTTCGGCGGGCGGCTGGAGTGCCAGCAGCAGCGCAGAGGCCAGCGAAATACTTTTGAACGGCAACTGCATATCGCGCGCATAGTCGGCATCATATTCAATACCGTTAAAATAATGCAGTTCCAAGTATTCCCAAAAGCCCATCTCTGGTGCTTCTGCCCGATGCTCAAGGTAGTGTTCCACCAATACAGGCAGCTTCAACACCTCTGTGGCCGGCGTACTTACCAGCAGGTAAGCACCAAGCAAAAACCAGCCAAGCAGGTACGTAAGCTTCCTACACATAGGCAGCAAAATTATCCACATCAGACGCACTTTTCAGACAAAAAATTGATATCTCTGCTCAGGGGCGAGTGAAGCACCGTTACTCAAGGGTTAAACCATACTTTTTCTGGCTTTTCACACCCGCATTTGCACAGCCTGCCCTTCTACGGCAAATACGGCCCAGCACTTCACTGCCTTGTTTGGGCAGCTTTTGGCGAGCAAATGCGCTACCCAGGCTATTTTGGGAGCAACAGCCTTTACCTGTTCTTTCCATTTTTTCATGCCTTCGGCAAAGCCCGCCCAGAAGAGGGCAACGGCCTCATGGTCGTTTTCCCAAAACACATCGGCGGTTACACGGATGCGGCGCTGGCCGATGATGCCTTCCAAGGGAAAAGCGGCGCTGATTACAGATTGGCCTTTCGGTCGGGCCCATTGGCCGAAGGCGTCGGCATGTCGCAGCAGGGCAGCAGGGGTGATATGGTCAGTCAGGCCCCAGTTTTGCAGTAGGGTTGTGGCCAGCAGGGCGCGCTGTTCTCCCGTCAGGGGTATGCTATTCGCCACCAGAAAGCCCTCAACGGCCCGGCTCAGCGCAGGCTGGTATTCGCCCTGGAAGTAGAGTGACGAAGCGAAAAGCACGGGTTCATCCCACCGTGGCGACGGGCTGGGTGGGTATTCGGCAAGCGCATCTATCCAGAGGTTGGGCGATGGCTCGAAGAGCTTACCGGCTGGCGGCTTGAAATAGTGCGGGGCATCCTGGAGTCGGGGCAGCGCTTCGGAGGTCTGAGAGGTTTCGTAAAATACCGCTCTATGGCATCGGAGCGGTTGATCGTGCCAGGTCAGTGGCAGTTCTTCTGTCTGCGGGTCGAAAAAAGGTTTGCTTTCGTCCTGGAAAAGTACGCGGCTTATCCAGGAGGCGCCGCCTTTGGCTGTAGTGGGCAGTACCAAATAGTCGCGTGCACGGGTAAGGGCAACGTAAAGCAATCGGGCCTCCTCATCGCGCGTTTGGCGGGCAGCCTCCTGCCAGGCGGGAGACTGTTGGAGAGCCTCGGCGAAGCGCGTCTTTTGCCACTGGTCAGCATAGGGATTGACCCAAAAGCGAAGCCAACGGCCGCCAAGCACCTCGTTGAGGTCAGGGGCCGGGCGGTCCGATTGCATGACGACTCCCCAAAGCCGGTCCTTGGGTTTGGCATCGAGTTGGCAGCAGATGGTTATCGGAAATTCCAGCCCTTTACTGCGGTGGTATGTCATGACGCGCACGGTGTCGGGGCTCTCGCCACTGCCCTGCAAGTCACCGCCGTTGTTGGCCAATTCGTCGAGCCACAGCAGGAAACCGCCCACCGATGCGCCGGCGTGGATACGCTGGCAGGCAGACTCATATTCAGCGGCGTAGCGGCGCAAGCGGTCAAGGTTGTCTAAACGCTGCTCGGCCCGACCCCAACGGACGACAAGCAGTTGCAAATGGAGTTCGGCCAGCAGTAGGTGGAGCACCTCGCCGGCGCTCATGTCAGCCGTCTGCGGGCGCAGTTGGTTGAGCCGGCACAGCCACTCGTATTTGTCGGTGTTCCAGCGCTTTGAGTTTTCCTCATCAGAATGGGCTAAGCGTAACTCGACCACCTTGTCCAGCGTTTCGCTTCCGCTCAAGACGAGGACTTCGGCAGCACTCAGGGCGTCGGCGGGGTTTAGCAGGTATTTCAGGCAGGCAATTGCTAAGCGGCCTTCAGTCGTTTGCAGCAAGCCCTCGCACTCTACAGCGGCCCTAAGGCCGGCATGGTGCAGGGCCTGTGCCATGGTCGCACAGTCTTTGTTGGTACGGCACAATACGGCGATATCGCCCGGGCGCAGAGGGCGGGTGCTGTTGCGCTTTTTATCCCATATAGGGACAGGGCTTTCTATCCAATGCCGGATTTGGCGGGCGATGCAGTGGTCTATCCAGGGTCTGCCGGGTGTCTTGCGGTGGTCGTCCTGATTGAGGAAATGCCAGTGGATGATACCATTCGGTGCATCGGGGTGAGTGTATTTTTCGAGCGGTAACGCCGGTTCCAGGGCGACCTGTTCGGGCGGTAGGTGGTTGAACGCCGCGGTAAAGAGGGCGTTGTTAAAATACACGACATCGGGCCGGCTGCGCCAGGATTTTCGGAGGATGTTTTCAGGCCGAATGCCGCCAGTTGCATCCACGACGGCCTGCATAAGGGCGGGCTCGGCGCCGCGGAAGCCGTAAATACTTTGCTTGGGGTCTCCTACCCAAATAGCCTGCCTGGCCAGCTGGCTGAGTTGCAGGAAGATGTCCAGCTGAATGGGCGAGGTGTCCTGAAATTCGTCCACCAGCAGAAGGTCTATTTCGCTGCTGAGCGTCTGGCGTACAGAGGGATTTCGGAGCAATTGGGCCACCTGGGTTTCCATGTCGGTGTAATCAATGAGGCCGCGTTTGCGCTTATAGCGCTGGTATTCCTCCAGGGCGTCGGCGCTGATATCGAAGGCGAGCGAGAGGTATCGGCGGATGTCGTCCTGGAAGCTCGGGTGCTCTCCGTGGCTTTCGGCGAAAGTTTTGAGCGGCTCGAGGAGGGTTCTGCTTTTTAGTGCCACGTTCATTTTGCTGAGTTTGGCCCACTCATACCAATAAAGGTATCCGCGTTGTTGGAGTAGCGTGCGGTAGGTGCGCAATTCCTCTAAAGCGTCACGGGTGGTTTTAGTATCGTCGGCGGAGTTGTTCTCCAAGGCCTCGATGGTCTGCGCAAGCAGGTCGGCCAATTGTTGTTTCCACGCTTCGGGTGAGCGGTTAGAGGCGGGCGGCAGCAACGCAAAGAATGCCTCGAGTGAGCGCTGCTTGCTGCGCTGGAGCACCTGCGTAGAGAGCATATTGGCGCGGGCAGCGTCGATGATTTCGCGGATGTGGTCGCGCCAGTCGAATGCTTCGTTAGTGCTTTTTTTATTGAGTCCTAGGCGATCCGCCAGTTGGCTCATGGTGGCATTGCGTTCGGGAGTGAGCACCTGAGCAAGGGCCTCGTTGAAGAGGCGTTTGTAGTCGCTGTCCGCGATAATTTCTACCAACGGTGAGGCACCAGCCTCGAAGGCGAAGCGTTGGAGCAGGCGCGCGCCAATGCTGTGGACGGTGCCAATGAGCGCCCCGCCCAGGGTATGTGCAGCATCGGTCATGCCGGCCCTGAGCAGGCGCGCATGTACGCGCTCGTACAGCTCGGCAGCAGCCTTTTGGGTGAAGGTCGTAGCCACAATACCGGAGGGCCGAACCCCTTGCTCGATAAGGGCGACCATACGCTCGGTGAGCGTGTAGGTCTTGCCGCTGCCGGCACCGGCGGAGAGGATGGCGATAGGCATAGTTTGGGCGTTAAAAATGCTTTAGAAACATCGGTACAAATGTTCGGCAATGCGCAACACCGGGCGAGGGGTATCCGCTTTTCCCGCTGGAAAAATCTGCGGCTCCGGAGCAGGTAGCTGCGCTTTCAGTACCCCAGCCGTAGCCCCCACACTAAGGGCAGGGCAAAATAGGCAAAGGCCAGCAGCAGAAAAACCGCGATAAAATCGAGCCAAAGCCCTGCACGCGCCATGTCGCGGATATTCAAATACCCCGAGCTGAATACGATGGTGTTGGGCGCCGTAGCTACAGGCAGGGCAAAACCAAACGAAGCGGCAACAGCAGCACCCAACAACATACCAAACGGATCTAGCCCTATAGCCCGCGCCAAGGCGGCCAGCACAGGCATCATGATGGATGCTGTGGCAATGTTGGAAGCTATCTCACTGATGAAAGAAACCACCGTAAAGACCACTAATGCAATAAGCACAGGATGCCAATTGCTCAGGCCGCGCATCTGAGCGCCCAACCAGCCAGCCAGCCCGCTGATCTCAAAACCGCGTGCCAGCGCCAAACCGCCGCCAAAAAAGAGCAGCACCCCCCAAGGCACGCGCGACGCTGTTGGCCAATCCAGCAGCGCCTCTTGGCGCCTTCCACTGCCAGCTGGGACGATGAAAAGCAGCAATGCTCCACCTAAGGCAACAATTACGTCGTTGCTGTTGGGCACCCACCGATACCAAAGCAGCGAACCCGTCAGCCAACTCAAAATGACAACGCCAAACAACACCATAAGACGCCGCTCAGCCACAGATATAGGCCCCAGGCGGTCTATATAATGCTTTAGCACAGCGCGATATTCAGCAACATCCATCTGCGTTTGCTCTGGCGGATACAGACGCATCAACAACAACCAGCACAACCCCATCAGCACTACAGCAAAAGGAAACGCAAACGCAAACCACTGCCAGAAGCTCACCTCGATGTGCATCTCGCTCTTCACATAGCTCAGGAATACCGCATTCGTCGGCGTCCCGATGAGCGTAGCTACTCCGCCAATCGAGCAGGCGTACGCCAGCCCCAGCATGAGTGCCTTCCGGAAGTTGGCATTGCTCGTTGCAGAGTCCTCAAACTGCCCGCTCGAAACAGCAATCGCTACCGGTGTCATCATGACAGCCGTAGCTGTATTGGAAATCCACATAGACAAAAAACCCGTGGCTACCATAAACCCCAGCACAATCCGCGCCGGGCGGTTGCCCATCCACCGCACCAGATTGAGCGCAATGCGCGCGTGCAAATTCCACCGCTCAATGGCCTGGCCAAAAAGTAACCCCGATAGAAAGAGAAAGATAATCTCGTTGCCAAATTCGGCAGATACCTTTCTAAGCGGCATAATGCCGCACAACGGAAAGAGCACTAAAGGCAGCAGAGCGGTAACCGTTACGTGGACAACCTCGCTAATCCACCAGATAGCCATCCAGGCCGTGATGCCCAACGCCAGGCGCGCCGAAGGCGCCATGCCGGACAGGAAAGGCGCCACAGCGAAAAAAACAAAGGCCAGCGGCCCGGCGACAAAGGCAAACGTAGAGCGTTGCATGAGCGGGTTTTTCGGCGGCCAAAGTAAGGCCTGAAATGGAATTGTCCGGCCTCAACCTCAAGCCGGTCAAAAATTGCCCCGCCCCCCAAAAATACCTGACCTTTTGGGCAAAGCCCTTCACCTCAGGGCCGTACCCCCCTGAGATGGCAGAAAAAAATCACTCTTTCCCACCGGATAAGCGGTGTTTTTAAACAAGAGGGATGAACCGCCCTTCGCGCACAGCGCTCAAGGCGCGAAACCGCTCGCCGTTCCATTCGCCAAAAACGGTTATCGGGTAGCCTTCGCTGGTGGCCAGGAGCGTCCAGCCCAATGAATCACCCTCGCCCAAAGGGATGTTGTAACCTGCACTATCCGCCAGGGCAAAGATTTTTGCCCCGCGCATCGGTAGCACTTCTGCCAGAACGGCGGGCAGCGCCGTCAGCCATGGATGGTTGGCCAGAGCGCGAGCAAAGGTGCCGGTCATGTCCGAAAGGATGTGCCAGCCAGGCAATTTCTTCACCCTGCGCTCGGGTAGTGTTTCCAGCACCTCTAGCGGCAGTGCGCGCAAGGGCCAGGCCGATGGGTAGTAGGCCACGGTGCCCTGTACCAGCGCGCCCGGTGGAAATGTCGGAGCAAAATCCTCAGCGCCAAAGGCATAGTCCTGCAGCAGTGCAAAGCGCCCGCTTTTGGCGCCCAGCAGCCAGGTGCGGCGCTCGCGCAGGCTGGCTTCGAGGCTCTCCTCCACAACACCAACAACTGCCCAGGTGTCGCTCAAACGCTCGCCAGCAGCGCGTACGGCTTCCCTTCTGGGGGTAAAGCCTAGAAAAGCCTCCAGGTCGCTTCGCTGTGCTTCACTCAACCGCCCACGGCGGTTCCAGGCCTGAATGGCCAGCGCGGCGTCTGCCAGAATGGCTACAAATGGTTCTGGTTCATCGGGCTGCTGCGCAAAAGCCTCGCCTGCCGTGCGAAGGCGTCGGCTTAGGCTGCGCATTGAAGCGTCAGCCAACCGCGTCGAAGCCGTCAGGTAAAAGTGCGGTTCCTCAGCAGCACAAACCGCAATGCCGCGCTGCAATACATCTTCCAGCCAGACCTCTAAGTCCTCTAAACCGCGCTCAATGCGTATCGTGCGCTCATCGTCGGCAGAGGGCAACGCCGCCACAGCAGGTTTAGACCTTCCAGAGATGTTGGTCACCGCCAAAGGCAACCATTCGGGCAACGCGCTCTGCTCTTCAAAAGCTTGTATCCCATGAGCTTGAACAACCAGCGCAAATGCCTGCGCGTGTACGCACGGCCGCGGGCGAAACGAACAAGTGCAAAACGTCGCTCCCGTTTCTGTATTAAAAGCCACGCCATGCGTCTGCTCAATCGACACCGGCAACTCCGCCCAGCACCACAGCTCCCAGCGGGCGCGTTTTTGGAAAAAGGCCATTTCAGCCAACAGTTGCGGTCGCATGAGGGCGCTTCAGTCGCCGGAGAAGTTCTGAATTTCGGCAAAAGTAGGTTATCCCATAAATAGCCAGCAGACCACCGCATTCCGGATTTGAGCTGCCCAACGTCTGAAAGAATACCCGGCAAAAGGCTATGCCATCAACCAAAAGCGCCTGAATGAGTCGGGTAAAGTCGTGTAGCTCATCAAGTACTCCGGCCGGGCCGAAACGCTGCGCCTGCAAGAAGCCCAAGGCCTGTTGAGCGTCCGGAGCGCCTACCTCCGCAGCTTCGTGCTGCTCACTCGAGAGACAACCGCTCGCTGCCGATAGAAGCGCTAAATACCAATACGATTTGTTGGACAGCAACAAGCGTATTGGAGCCTTCCCGTTTGTGTAGTTTCCGGAGTGCAACAAGCACCATTTTGAAAAGAGCGGCGAGATGAAAACCAACAGCAATGGCCTCACGACCCTGGCCCTGCTGGTGGCCCAGAGCGCATCGGAGGAAAAAGATCTCATAATCCAGCCTATCATCAATCTGGTTAACGGTTAAAGCCAAAAGACTGCCAGCACGCGAAAAAATCGCCTGCAGGCCACCGCAGACAGGCTACTTTTGCCCCATAAGAGGCAAATATGCTACAGGCTAAGCCATGTTGAAACGCCTGCACATCCGAAACTATGCGCTGATTGACCGCGCCGAGCTGGACTTCTCCGAGCGCCTGACCATCATCACCGGCGAGACCGGGGCGGGCAAATCCATCCTATTGGGCGCGCTGGGGTTGGTCATGGGCGAACGCGCCGACACGAAGATTTTTTACAACGACGCCGAAAAATGCATCGTAGAGGCCTGGTTTGACGTGGCCCGCTACGACCTGAAGGATTTTTTTGAAGAAAACGAACTGGACTACGACGACGAGGTCGTCATCCGGCGTGAACTATCGCCCTCGGGCAAGAGCCGCGCCTTCGTCAACGATACGCCGGCCAACAACGCCGTGCTCCGTCGCTTGGCAGAGGCATTGGTAGACCTGCACCAGCAGTTCGACACCTTAGATATTCACGAAGTCAATTTTCAGCTGCGCATGCTCGATGCGCTGGCCGACAACGGCGCCGCCCTGGTCGAATACCGGCAAGGCTACCGCCAGTACCAGGCCGACCGCCGTCTGCTGGCCGAACTGGTAGAGCGCAGCCAGCGCTCGGCTCAGGAGATGGACTTCCTACAGTTCCAGTGGGAGGAGCTGCAACAGGCTCATCTTCAGGAGGGAGAGCAGGAAGCCTTAGAGGCCGAATTGAACCGCCTGACCAACGCCGAAGACATCAAGCGCCTCTACGGCGCGGCAGGGCACTACCTGTCGGAAGCCGAAAACAGCATCGTTGGCCAGCTGCAGGCCATTGCGCGGTCGCTCAACCCCATGCGGCGCGTGTCGGGTGCGCTTGATAGCCTTAGCGAACGCTTGGAGAATGCTCTGACCGAACTTCAGGAAATCGCCCGCGATTGCCTGCGCATCGGCGAGGAGACAGAGTACGACCCTGTGCGCATGAGCGAAGTGCAGGAGCGGCTCAGCGTCATTTATCGCTTGCAGAAAAAACACGGCTTGTCTGACGTCGTCGCCCTGTTGCACCTGCAAGAAGACCTTCAGCGCCGCTTGGGCGAATTCACCGACTTGGGCGGTAAAATCAGCGAGTTGGAGCAGCGCATTGCCGCACAGGAGCAGCATTTACGCCGGCAAGCCGCCCGCCTGAGCGAACGCCGTCGAAGCGTGGCCGCGCCGTTCGAGGAAAAAGTGCACGCCCTGCTGGCCCAATTGGCCATGCCACACGCCCGCCTGAAGGTGGACATCCAGGTCGCCGAGGCGCTGACGCCTACTGGTACCGACCGCGTACAATTCCTCTTCGCTTCCAATGTGGGTAGCCGCTTTTTGCCCATCAAAGACGTGGCCTCTGGGGGCGAACTATCGCGCCTGACCCTGTGCGCTAAAAGCCTCGTGGCCGATGCCATACCGCTGCCTACGCTGATTTTCGACGAAATAGACTCCGGCGTCAGCGGTGAAGTTTCGCGTCGCATGGGCGCCATCCTGCGCGAACTGAGCGACCGCCATCAGGTCATCAGCATTACGCATACACCGCAAATAGCAGCCTGCGCTGACCGTCACTATTTTGTGTACAAAGAGGTGGACAATGGCCGCGCGGTTACACGTTTGCGCGCCCTGGCACCCGCCGAGCGCGTGCGCGCCATAGGCGTCATGCTCAGCGGAGACCCGCCCAGCGAAGCCGCCTTAGCTACAGCCCAGGAACTCATCGGCAGCCGCTGACCGCCGCAGCCTTACCCTATTGCACTCATCATCGTTATCCTGTCTTTTCTTTGGAATGAGACCCTCACGCAAACGCCCAGCCCCGCCCCGTCCAAAGCCCGCGTCCAAAAAGGCGGCGGAGACACCGGTGCCGGTGACTCGTTCGTCATCGTTCAGCCCGAATATGCTGGCCTATGCCCTTTTGGTGGCAGCTGTGCTGCTGGTCGCCGTTGTGCGCATGCGGCTGCTGAGCATTCCGCTAGAGCGCGACGAAGGTGAGTACGCGCTGATGGGCCGGCTCATTCTGCAAGGCATACCACCTTATGAGATGGCTTACAACATGAAGCTGCCCGGTACCTATTATGCTTATGCCCTGCTAATGGCCGTTTTTGGCCAGACGACGGAGGGCATCCGCCTGGGACTGCTGTTGGTGCACCTCGTCAGCATAGGTCTGCTTTTTGCCATTGGCCGCAGGATTGGCGGTGTGCTGGCAGGCGCCGTGGCTGCGGCGACGTATGGCCTGCTGTGTGTGATACCGGCAGTATTGGGCCTGATGGCGCACGCTACGCACTTCAACGTGCTGTTTGCGCTGACAGGGTGGTGGCTGCTATTGCAATACTTCGACCGTCCGCGCTGGGCATTGCTGGTCAACAGCGGGCTGTGCTTTGGCTTGGCCTTCATTGCTAAGCAACAAGGAGTGTTCTTCCCGATTTTTGGTGGATTGGCCCTGGCCTGGGCAGCATGGGGGCAGGCGCCGCGCGTGAGTCGGGCGACAGGCTTTTCACGGCTGCTTGTTTTTGGCATCGCCGTGCTATTGCCCTACCTGTTGGTATTGCTGTCGGCAATGCTCAACGGCACCTTCGAGCGCCTGTGGCACTGGACAGTAGAGTACGCCAGCCAGTATGCCGGCACAAAGGATGCCGAACGCATCTGGAACAACCTGACCATCAACCTGACAAACATCACTGAGGGCGTCGTGTCGCTGTGGCTGTTGGGCCTGCTGGGTGGCCTGAGCGCACTTTGGGTGTCGCCTGCGTTGTGTCGCTGGCGCGTGCAGGTGCTGCTGTTCACGGTGCTGTCGCTTGCTTGCGTGCTACCGGGTTTTTATTTCCGCTCGCATTATTTCATCGCCTTTTTTCCTGCCTTAGCGCTGCTGAACGGGTTGGCCGTTCAGGGCTGGGGCGAATGGCTTTCAGAGCGCTTTGGGCGCTGGGCCGGGCTCTTGCCCGTGGGGGTGTTTTTGGCGTTGGCCATCTACGGGGTTCGCCGGCATCGCAATGTGTTTTTTCAGGAAAGTCCGGAGTTCGTTTGCTATCGGCTTTTCGGCCGGAGCAATCCGTTTGTTGAGGCTGTTGAAGTGGGCAAGTTTCTGCGTGCGCGGGCAAAGCCCGGCGACCGGCTGGTAGTCCTTGGCTCGGAGCCGCAATTGTATTTTTACAGCAAGATACTGCCCGCTACAGGCTACATCTACACCTACCCGCTAATGGAAAACCAGCCATACAGCGAAGCTATGCAGCGAGAGATGGCCGCCGAGATTGAGCGTACAAAGCCGCGTTTTCTGGCGTATGTCAGCTCGCCGCTATCGTGGTTGTGGCAGGAGGGCTCTTCAGACTACATCTTCGAATGGTACAATGCTTATCGCTTGCAGTACCAGTTGGTACAATTGGTCGAGATGCCGCCGCGGGAGCGGGCACAATACCGACAGGGCGAGGCGTTGGTCGGCTACGTCCCGCAGCACTCGGACCGCATTGTGGTCTATGAGCGACTGCCAGGCAATTAACCCTTGGCCCCGTTAGCAACTACGTCTTTGTTGGAGATTTTCAGGTAGTTCTCCAGAGCCACCGCAATTGAGGGTGCTTCGGGGGTTCCGGCGAGAATATTGACCATCAGCCCGCTTTCTTGTACAGCCTTTTGAGCGACCTTGCCAAAAACACAGATGCGGCGGTCTTCCTGCTTGAAGTCGGGAAACTGGTCGAACATGGACTTGATTTCCAGCGCTGAAAAGAAGGCAATGATGTCGTATTTGATATCCTTCAGGTGCGACAGGTCGGTGTTGACCGTCCGGTACATGACCGCCTCCTGGATGGGTATCCTCATTTCGGCGAAGAACTGCGTAACTTCCGGATTGCCCTGGTCGCTGCACGGCAGGTAGAAGCGTTCGTGTTTGTGGCGCTGAATGTAAGAGCGCATGTCAGCAATAGAGCGCTCGCCGTGGAAAACGCGGCGCTTGCGGAAGTTGATGAACTTCTGCAAATAGTTGGCAATGCCCTCGTTGGCGCAGAAATAGCGGGTATCTTCCGTCATTTTAATACGCAGTTCGTTGCACAGGCGGAAGAAGTGATCAACTGCCGTACGACTAGTGAACACGATAGCCGTGTAATCGTACGGGTAAATTCGGTTTTTGCGGAACTCCTTTTCCGTCAGGCCTTCTATCTGCACGAACGGCACAAAGTCAATGCGCACGCCATAGCGCTTCTCCAGCTCTTCATAAGGCTGGCGCTGGGTGGGTGGTGGAGCAGCCTGAGAAATAAGGATGTTACGGACTCTTTTATACGTTTCTTCTTGAACGGGAACGGCTGGAGCAGACATTTGGGAGCTGTGTTTAGATGCTGGTTCAGTAGTTCTTGGATTAATTGTTTGAGGCGGGAGATACAGAGGCTTGTCTGATAGTTGGCATTGAGTTAGGCATTCGTTTCAAAGATACCATCTTGCTGCTATCGAACGGTTTAAGAAGAGCCGAAGACCCACTTCACCACTATGAGCACCGGGGCCAATTCGACGCTGCAAAGGTACAGCAAAAAGTGGAAGAGATGCTTAGGCAAAAATTTGCTCGCAATGGTGCTGGCGCGCAAATAGCGATAGAGGTAAAAAATGCCGGCTAAAGCCAGCAGCCAGAACACCAAGAAACCGCTGTATGGGCGCTGATTGGCCAGCAAGAAATTGAAGGGCATCAAGAAGAGGCCAAGCACGCAGTTGAACAGCATGATGAGGAAGTTGTAGCGGCGCATTTCGGCCTTCAGCGGAAAAAGGTTGCCTACCAGATACAGCAGGGTATGTTTACCGATGAAGAGCAGCGGTGTGCCCAACAGGCAGAGTATCAGGAAGCCAACGCGATTGAAAGTTTCCGAGTTGAAGTGCCGGGCAATGAGGAACACAAACATGCCGGCATTCAGCAAGAAACTGGCGTAGAGCAGGTAATAGGGCATGCTGCCGATGAGGCCGCTGGCCTCGCGAAGGGCCACATTGAGGGCGTTGTCGTTGAGAAAAGCCCGCCAGGACTTGACAACGAGGTCGCGTTTGGAAGCAACGGCAAACGCCAGAAAGGCCAGCAAGACGACCAGCAGCCAGAAGATGTGTTCCTCGGACAGGGAAGGCCCGAAGCCACTCCGCGTAGCGATTTCCTGCACAGGCTGCAAGGCTGCAGGTGGCTCGGTTCTCACAGCGGCGTCGGCCCGGCGATGAGGTACAACATTGAAAGGATTGGCCGCCACTTCCGAATGCGCGAGCGATGCCAACATCCTGGCCTCCTCTACGGCCTGTTTTGGCAGGCGTGCCTCGATGTCAAAAGGATTAAGCGATGCATGTTGAGCGTGCAACTCAACCAGCAGATGAGCAAACAACAGCACAAGCAAGCTTCGGCATCGCATGAGGGCAAAGGTATTACGCCGCCCCAACTTCTTTGCCTACCTTTGGGCCGCTCAAGACGCCTATGTCGTTTTCCTTTCCTTTTTGGGGCCGAAGCGCCCGCTTTCTCATCGTTTTTTTATGAAGATAGACGTCATCCTCGGCCTGCAGTGGGGCGACGAGGGTAAGGGTAAAATTGTGGACTACTTGGCCGAACGCTACGACGTAGTGGCGCGCTTCCAGGGTGGCCCTAATGCCGGACATACCCTTCACCTCGGCGGCCACAAATATGTGCTGCACACGGTGCCCTCTGGTATCTTTCGCCCGCACATCACCAACCTCATCGGCAATGGCGTCGTGCTCGACCCTATCGTCTTGCGCCGCGAACTGGAGCACCTCGACCGCAGTGGCGTAGACTACCGCAACCGCCTGCTGCTGGCCCGAAAGGCGCACCTCATCCTGCCCACCCACCGCTGGTTGGATATGGCCAGCGAGGCCCACAAAGGCCGGGCTAAAATCGGCTCCACGCTCAAAGGCATCGGCCCGACCTATATGGACAAAACCGGCCGCAATGGCCTGCGGCTGGGTGATGTGGAGCAGCCCGACTTCCGCGAGCACTACGAAACCCTCAAAAACAAACACTTAGAACTGCTGCGCCTGTATCCATCCGTCGCCTTCGATCTCGATGGCGCCGAGGCAGAGTGGTTTGCCAGCCTAAACGTCCTGCGCGCCCTGCCCTTTGTGGACGGCGAGTATTACCTCAACGATGCCCTTAACGACGGCAAGCGCGTGCTGGCTGAAGGCGCCCAGGGGGCTATGCTCGACATTGACTTCGGCACCTATCCGTTCGTTACCTCGTCCAATACGGTAACAGCCGGCGTCTGCACCGGCTTGGGCGTAGCGCCGCACCGCATCGGCCAGGTCATCGGCATATCCAAAGCCTACTGTACCCGCGTAGGCAGTGGCCCTTTCCCTACCGAGCTGACCAACGACTTGGGCGACCAACTCCGCCAGGCCGGCAGCGAATTCGGCGCCACCACCGGACGCCCACGCCGATGCGGATGGCTCGATGTGCCTCAGCTGCGTTACACCATACAGCTGACCGGCGCCACAGAACTGTGCCTGACCAAACTGGACGTGTTGGGCCTGATGCCCGAAATTGCCGTAGCCACCCATTACCGCTACAACAGCCAGCAAACAGACCGCTTACCCTACGACCTGTGCCAGACCGTCATCGAACCCGTGCTGAAAAAGTACACCCCCTGGCGGAGCGACCTCAAGGGAGTTAGTTCCTTCGACCAATTACCGCCGGCAGCGCAGGCTTATGTGGAAGATGTGGAGGCGCTTGTGGGCATCCCTATTCGCAAGGTATCGGTAGGCCCCGGACGCGAGCAGCTGCTAACGCGCTGAACCGCCCGGCGCCTCTATCTGCTCCTCCCAGTAAGGCAGCAGCAGGTCGAACAGCGGTCGGTGCTCGGCAATCAGTTGGGAGGCATCGAGCCGACGCATTTCATACCACAGCACCTCCATGAGGTCGTCGCTGGCCTCGGGTTCGCCGTTCGTTAGCGTGCAGGCGTACAGATGGCTTATAACACTATCGGGCGTGTTGCGGTAGCGCCAGTCGTTTATGCGATGCGAGCCCAAGTATGTAAAGTTGTCTACCTCCAATTCGCCGCACTCTTCTTCCAGCTCGCGCAGAGCGGCCTCTTCGTAGCTCTCATCCTCGGGATCCACGAAGCCGCCTGGAAAGCGCAAACCGGTCTCGTTTGCTTTGCGCGCCAGCAGAACGTAGCGGTAATCCGGGCTAAACAGAGCGATGTCCACTGTCGGATACACCGTCGGGTAGCGGCGCATGGCGCCGTAAATAGCGCCGGCGCAAAAGTCGCGCAGAGAGGTAATGCCGGTGGGGTTCATGGCCGCCAAAACATCCTCCAAGACAGCCTCCATTGGCTCGGCTGGGAACTGGCCGAGGTAGAGCGAGACAAAACGGTCTTCTGAGCCGTATAGCACGATCGGTCGGGGTGAGCGCAGCTCCAGGATGCGTCGGTCGAGCTCCTGGCTCCAGACGCGGTCGTCGGGCAGGTCGGGCATTTCGATAATCTCGATGGCGTCGCCGTAGCGTTCGACAAACAGTGCCTTGCGCAGATCCCAGTCCAACGGATTGGTCAGGCTGGGTGCCGGGTTGGAACAAACCACCACGTACACGCGCTCGTGTTTGTCCCACAGGTGTTCGATGAGCCGCTCGTGCACGGCATTTAGCTCATATACCTGAAAGCGGCCTATAAAAAATCCGGAGCCAGTTGGTGTTGCCATAGCCTGCGCCATTTAGGCGGGCAAGGTAATGAATGCGCACCGATTTCTCGTGAACCCGTTTTCCACACAGGCTGTTTTTAGTAGGCCGGCGTCTGGCATTTTTACCCGAAAGCCATGGCTTTTTAGCGTACAAAACCGCTCCATTTATGGCTCAGCCTTTTCTCTTTCGCCTTTCTGCTATGGTCATGACCCTGTTGGCATGGAGTGCTTGCACCAATCGGGCAGACCAGTTAGCCTCTGCTGTCGACAACACTTCAGCAACCCTGCCGGCGGTAACACCTCGTTACTGGCACCAGGGTAAGGCCGAAATCAGCGTCTTCGACGTCGAGCAGCGCCGATACGGCCAGATGCGCCGCGCCCAGCAGGTAAATATCTTCGTTACGGAAGATTTTTCGGCCCAAAAGCAGGTCAAATTGGATAACCCCGAAGCTGCCGGTGCCGACCGCACCCCCGTGCTCAAGCTCAATGCTCTGCGCCGCTTTCCTACTGGTATCTACGACTATTCGGTCATAATATCGGTCTTTTCACCGATGAACACCCCCGAAAGCCGTGCCTTGAAAGCCACCTGGAGCGTCCAGGACTGGTGCGGGCAGGTCTTTGCACAGGCCAACCGACAGCCTGACCAAACTTACCAGTTTCGGCAATTCTCCTACTTCGAACGCGAGGGCGACACCGACCAGGCGCTTCGCCCTGACCTGCTCGAAGACGAGCTCTGGACGGCACTGCGCCTGCACCCCGAGCGCTTTGAAGACATGGACAAAATACAGATGTTGCCCTCTGTGCTCTTCTTCCGGTTTCAACACCTGCCGCTGCAAGCTTATGAGGCTGCTCTGCATATCGAAAAAAGCGAAAAGGAAAGCATTCTGCGCGTACAATACCGCAGCCTGCTCCGGCAGTTGAGTATCCGTTTTGAGACAGCCTGGCCGCACCGCATCCTGGGATGGGAAGAAACTGACAACGGGCAAATCACCACCCGCGCCACCCTGCGCCGTATCCGTATGAGTGACTACTGGAACCAAAACGACAACGCCAGCGAAACCCTGCGCGACTCGCTGCAACTCCGGTTCTTTCAATGAGGGGCCTCTTACAGCACAGCCTTCTCCAAAAGGGCGCCCGCTCAATGGCGGAATTTTTGCAGATGTTTGCCTGCATTTTGCGCCCAATTGTATGAAAGGACTGCTTACTATTGCCCTGCTTCTTGTCTCCAATGTCTTCATGACTTTTGCCTGGTATGGCCACCTAAAGTTTCAGCGGCTGGCTTTCTTCAAAAAAACCGGCCTACTCGGCGTTATTATTGCCAGCTGGCTTATCGCTTTTTTGGAATACTGCTTCATGGTGCCGGCCAACCGCATTGGCTACCAGGGCAACGGCGGGCCGTTCTCGCTGCTGCACCTGAAAGTCATTCAGGAAATTATCACCCTGCTGGTGTTTGCAGGCTTCAGCCTGCTTTTTTTCAAAAACGAAACCCTCAAGTGGAATCACTATGTGGGCTTCGCTTTACTGGTGCTGGCGGTGTATTTTATTCGCAAATAGCCCGGCTGCCAGGTAGTGCAGTAAAAAGGAAGGGAGGCTTTCTGGCGGCGTCTCCGAGCGATAATGCTTTCGCGCGTCCGGCTTCCGAACAGCGGTAGTTGAGGTTTAAGACGCCTTCAAAATTGCCCTAATTTTTTCTTTTTCAGCGCTTTGAGCCGCTACCTTTGCCCTCAAAGCGACCCAAATGACGTTTTCCTTTTTGAATACTCTAACACCGCACCGCCGTTGGGCACTCATCGGAGCAGTGGCGGCGATTACCGGTGCGATTTTTTATTTTTTCTGGGAAAAACGGCCCTATACTCCGCTTCATGCGGCGTCGGAGCAGGCGGCTGTGGTGCTGTACGCCCGGCAGGGCATGGGCGGGCTAAATGCCGTTTTTCCGCCCGACAATGAAGACGCCAACTCGCGGCCTCTGCTGAAGCAATACCGCGCTACGGTAAAAGATATTTCGACCCTGCTTGCGTCTGAAGTGGCGCAATGGTGGGCGGGTCGGCCGCAGGCCGCTGTCTTTAGCCTGCACGCCAACGACAGTTTGCAGCCGCTGTTGGTGCTCGATGCTGGCGAAGCCCTCGATGCAGGGCGTGTGTTGGGCGGTGCGAGAGCAGAGGGATGGTCGGTTTATCGGTTCAAGGGCCACAACATTTACGAGCATCGAGGCGGCCGGCAATGGGTGGTTGCGATGCGCGGTAACCTGCTGCTGGTGTCGCGCTTTTCTTATCTGGTCGAGGAGGCGCTGGTACAGCTGAGCCACCGCAACGGTTGGTGGTTGCGACAAGCCGACCTTACAAAAGCACCTTTAGTTGTGTTGGCGCACCCAGCGGTGGTAGCAGAGCGCGCCCGGGCAGTATTGGTGCCGGGCTGGAGTGGTGTTGCCGAGGCATTGGCACTGGCCATGAAAGCAGCCGCCGCAGGGCTTTGGCCCGATAGCAGCGAAGTGCTGATGTGTGTTTCGGAAGCAATGCCTTCCGGCAAAGCCCTTCCGCGCATGCCCGTGGCGACCATACTGCCCGACCACGTAGCGTTTTATACCTGGCACACGAGCGAGCAGCCTGGTCAGGCGCTGGCAGATTTTGGACAATTGGGCCGAAATGATGCCGCATTCAAGCAATATATCCTCCCTTGGTGCGGGCGCGAGGCAGCCTTAGTGTGGCTGGAGCCGCAAACTGGCTATGTGACCTTCGACGGCGCCTGGGTGTGTTCTGTGCGCGACGAAGGACTGGCTCGCCGACTGCTCGAAGAATACGGTGCCAACAGCGGTATGGTGCGTCGCTATCGGTACCATGCCTTTGAGATTCGTCAGTTCCTCGACCCCGCGTTGCTGGCACCGCTGCTGTTTTACGACGTCGAGGAGCGTGTGCAAAACCCTGCCTGCGCTGTGTTCGACGGTTATGCTGTCTTTGCGCCTTCTGCGGCTGCGCTGGAGCTGTGGCTGGATAAATACATCGTCAGCCAGACGCTGGGCAATGACCCTGACTACCTGATGCTGCTCTCGCGCCAGCGCCCCGAAAGCCAGTGGGCCATCCTGGCCAATGGGCGCTATTTGCCTCTGCTGGCCCAAAAAATACTGATGCCACAGGCTAAGGAGGCCCAGGCAGAGATACTCCGCCTGGCTGCAAAAGGTCTGGTGGGGCTGGATTTGCAACCCGAGGGCCGCGGCATATGGCGCGCTCGTTTAGAGCAGCAGCGCATCAGTCAAACCACATCGGCAGCGCTCAGCTTGATGTGGAAGGCTTCCTTGCCCGCAGCCGTCGCAGGCGCACCGCAATGGGTAGCGCCTTGCGAAACGGAGCCAACTCCGTTAGTGCTGGTGCAAGACGCGCAAGGGCAACTGCACTGCTTAGAGGCCGGCGGACGCCTGCGCTGGAGCAAAGCGCTGGGCAAGCCCATCCGCTCCAGCATTCACCTGCTGGAAGGATTGCCGGGCGGCCAGCGGCACTATGTGTTCAGCACCGCCGAAGCGTTGTGGATGCTCGACGACCAGGGACGCGAAGCCTTGGGCTTCCCTTTGCGCCTGCAGTCGCCTGCTACCAATGGCGTCTGTGTTGTGCCCCTAGAAAGTGCGCGCCGCTACGGCCTGTTTGTTGCTTGTGCCAACGGCAACCTGTACGGCTTCGACGCTTACGGACGCCCCTTACCCGGCTGGAACCCCAAAACTGCCACCGGACGTGTGGAGCATCCGTTGCTGCATTTCACCTGGTCGAATAAAGACTACATCGCTGCCCTTAGCCCTCAGGGACGCCTCATGTGCGCTGACCGCGCAGGCAATTCCCACTTTGCCGATGTGCAACTCCGGGGTACTTTCACCGCCACACCCCCTATGTGTATTTGGGAAAAAAACATTCCCTACATTCTGTGCGTCAATGACGACGGGCGCGGCTTTCGCTGCTCTGCCACAGGTCAGGTGGCCGAATATCCGTTGGGCTGGAATGCCCAGCAGCGTCATAAAAGCGCAACGCTAAAAATTTCCAGAGGCGAGGCTACTGCCCTTGTTGCCATCGCCGGTGGTCAGCGCGTCGTCGTTCGCCCGCTCTCCAGCAACAGCCCGCGCCCGGCAGAGCTGACGCTGCCCGCGCCTGCTGATACGCTATGGGCTGCAGGCGAACGCTATTTCGGCATCCTGTGCCGCGCGTCCCGCCAGGTTTTCCTCCTTCGTCAAGAGGGCCAGCTGTCCAAAGGCTTCCCTGTGGGCGGCCATACGCCTTTTGACCTGCTTTCCATCCATCCTCAGGAGTGTTGGTTGGCCGTGGGATACGACACGGAAGTATATGCTTATCGCCTGACAGAGCAATAGATGCCGACTGTAAGACCGGTGCGAAACGCAGGACCTGCGTCTATGCGTTTTGCAGATGTGGAGCCGCGTTTTTGATGCTGTGTTTTTTTGAAAAATACGTCAGCAGTATTGCTGAAAAAGCCTACCTTTCCAGCGCTTTTCGCCGAAAAGACGGAATATAACATTTTTTACCTACACACAAACCGCTCTCCCGCTTATGAGACAACATCTACTATGCTCAGTAGTTGCGGCTTTGCTGTGCATCAGTCCTCTTAAGGGCCAGATGCCTAATGGCAGCACTGCTCCAAACTTCACTGTGGTGGACATTTATGGCAATTCCCACACTCTGTACACCCTGCTCGACCAGGGCAAAACGGTGTACCTTGACTTTTTTGCCACGTGGTGTGGCCCTTGCTGGAGTTACCACAACAGCAATGCTCTCAAGGACCTGTGGAACCAGTATGGTCCTCCGGGCACAAATGAGGCTTTTGTGCTTATGATTGAGGGCGACTGCAACACTACCGTACAGTGCATTACCAACTCGCCGGGGTGCGTGGGCGGCACACAGGGCAACTGGGCCGCTGGAACGCCGTATCCCATTGCAGACAACTGCGGTGTTCGCGCGCTGTACCAGGTGTCCTTCTATCCGACCATTTACATGGTTTGCCCGGCTGACCGAAAGGTGTATCATGTCGGGCAGCAGTCCGCCTCCGGCTTGTGGGCGGCGCGCAGTAATTTTTGCCCGCCGCTGGTCGTGAATGTCAATATAACCAATGTTCAGCATGTCCGCTGTTATGGTACGAGCACTGGCTCCATTTCCATCTCTGCTTCGGGTGGCAGCCCGCCTTACACCTACCAATGGTCGAACGGCGCCACTACACAAAACTTGACCAACATCCCTGCTGGGGCGTACTCATGCACGGTGACCAACGCCCAGGGCTGGACGGGCACTATTGGGCCTATCCTTGTCGAAAACCCGCCCGCTCCGCTCGACTTGCAGGTTACTCAGATAACGCCTGTAGGTTGCCAGGGCGTTTTGGGAAGTATCGAAGTAGCATCCTCCGGCGGCTGGGATAATCACACCTATGTTTGGAGCAACGGCAAAACTGGGGTGAAGATAGACGGCTTGACCGCGGGTACCTATACCTGTACCGTAACCGACCAGCGCGGCTGCACGAAAACCGTTACCCAGGTTATGCCTCCACCCATTAACCCGGTGGCATCCATTGCTCCGCCGGGAGTCATCACCTGCGCTGCGCCCAACCTTCAATTGCAAGGCTCAGCATCGGGCGGTTACAGCAATTCCTATGCTTATCAGTGGACGGCGTCAGCCGGCGGCAATATTGTCTCGGGCGCAAACACGCCCACGCCTATCGTCAATGCTGCTGGCGTGTACATCCTTCAGGTAACGGAAGAGGTAACTAAGTGTCGAGGATTAGCCACCGCTGCTGTTACGGCTGACATCGCTCTGCCCAGTGCCAACGCTGGAGCCGACACCAGTGTTACTTGCCTGACACCACAGGTGCAACTGCAGGGAACGGCCTCCGTCGGCTCTAACTTCACTTACGTCTGGACGACCTTCGGCGGTGGTCGCATCGTCTCGGGCGATAGCACCCTAACTCCTACCGTGGACTCGGGCGGCTACTACGTCCTGCGTGTAACCAACAGCCTGAATGGCTGCATCCGCCGCGATACAGCCTTCGTAGCGCCCAAAAACCTGCCGCCAACGGTAACTATCTCGCATGGTCCCATCACCTGTGGCGCACCAACCGTAACCCTTGCCACCACCACCGGCGCCTCTCGTCCGGCATTTGCTTGGACAGGGCCTAACGGCTTTGAGTCCGAAGAGCAAAGCCCGGAGGTTTCCCATATTGGCATCTACGCCTTACAAGTGCGGGACTCGGCTACTGGTTGTGTAAGGTTTGATACAACCATCGTTAAAATAGACACCCTTCCGCCCGGCGCTACAGCTACCGGCGGTATCCTTACCTGCAGCATAGACTCCGTAGCGCTTCACTCAGAGACACAATCTGCCCATGCCCTCTATGCCTGGACGGGGCCAGAAGGCTTTGAAAGCGACCTGCCCGACCCAGTCGTTGCGATGGGCGGCGAATATGCTCTGCTCATTACGGACACCCTCAACGGTTGCACCTCAACCGCCACTGCTTTAGTGAACTACGACACGCTGCCACCCGCTGCCAGTGCTGTAGCGCCCACAACGCTCAACTGCAACGCCGCGCAGGTCATCCTTGACGGCACAGCCTCGGCCCAGGGTGAACATATCCGTTATCTGTGGACAACGCAGGACGGCCACATTGTCTCGGGCGATACCACTGTGCAGCCCATTGTAGATGCTCCCGGCGTTTACACGCTGCTGGTAAGCAACGAGGCCAACGGCTGCGAGGCCACAGCCAGCACTGCGGTCATCCAGCGCGCCCCCATTAGCGCTACAGCCGAACAGGTCGCCGGTGTATCCTGCTTTGGTGGCGCCGACGGCAGTGCTGAGGCCATTCCCATAGGCGGCAGTGGTGAATACGCCTTCCTGTGGAGCACGGGCGATGAAACCGCTACCGTCGCCAACCTTGCTGCCGGCACATACGCCACAACCGTTACCGATACAGATGGTTGCACGACAGTCGCCACAGTCACTATTAGCCAGCCCGATGCCCTGCAGCCCAACGCCTCTGCCACGCCGCAAACGGCCAATGGCGTCAACGACGGCACAGCTAGCGCTAATCCCGCTGGCGGTACGGGCGCTTACGCTTACGCATGGAGTAATGGCGAAATGACACAGACCATTACCGATCTGGCGCCTGGTATATACACTGTGGTTGTAACCGATGAAAACGGCTGTACCGCCGCACAGTCGGTTGTCGTCAACGCTTTTGACTGCACTATTGATGCCACTGCCGCCTATACCAACGCTACTTGCTTCGGCGCCGACAACGGCACGGCCAGCATTACCGTAACCGGCGCCAACGAACCCGTGCGTTATACCTGGAGCAACGGCGCTACCACCGCCGAAATCACACAACTTGCTCCAGGCACTTATACGGTGCAGGTGCTGGACAATGCCAACTGCGCCGATGTGCTGCAAATCACCATCACCCAACCGCAGCGCCTGTTGGCCAACGCCTCCGTCACTCACGAAACGTTCGTGGGCGCTAACGACGGCACTGCCACGGCCACTCCTACCGGCGGCACCGGGAGCTATGCTTACGCCTGGAGCAACGGCGAAACCACCCAGACCGTGAGCAGCCTGGCGCCCGGCGTTTACACCGTTACCGTAACGGATGAAAACGCCTGCACTGCCGTGCAAAAGGTTACCGTGAACGCCTTTGGGTGCGCCTTGACGGCCGAATCTGTCGCTACTCACGTGCGCTGCTTCGGCCAAAACAACGGCGTTCTGTCCGTCAATCTCTCCGGCGGCACCGCTCCGTACACCTATCTGTGGAGCAACGGCGAAACGACGGCTTCCATCCAGAACCTCGCTCCTGGCATCTACACGGCCGCCATTACCGATGCTAATGGCTGCGGCCTCGAGGTGGAAGGCATCATCGCCGAACCCGCACCGCTGGAACTCACGGCCAGCCTGACGCATCCGCTCTGCCCGGGTGAAGCCACCGGCGCCATCCAGACCACCGTCTCTGGCGGCACAGGCAGCTATATCTACACTTGGAACAACGGCCACACGGGTAGTAATCTCGAGCAGGCCCTACCCGGCAACTACATTTTGCTGCTCACCGATGCCAATGGATGCATCGCTGAAGCCGCCTACACGCTCAATGCCACGGACAACGAGGCGCCCGCCATTACCGCACAAAACACCGTGCTCGAACTGGGGCCCAGTGGCACCGTCACGGTCTCTCTCAACACTCTTGGCGCCACCGTTACCGATAATTGCGCCGTGCAATTAGTAACCGTCGAGCCAGCGGTGTTCGACTGCTCGCATCAGGGCCAGCAGGTGGTAACCATCACTGCCGAAGACACCAACGGCAACGTCGCTATGCTGGAGCTGCTCATTAGTGTTGTGGACAACCTGCCGCCCGTGCTCACCTGCCCGGCCAGTGTCGTCGCCTGCTGGTACGACAACACCGTGAGCTACTCCGCGCCCATTGCCCAGGACAACTGCTTAGCAGCCGGCGGCGAGTGGGCGCTGGAAGAGGGCTTGCCCAGCGGCTCGGAATTCCCCATAGGCGTTACCATTCAGATCTATGCTTACACCGACGCTGCGGGCAACGCGGGCCGCTGCTCCTTCAGCGTAACCATCACGCCGCCCATTGTTGTCGCAGACCCAGCGGTTACCAATGACGTCAACAGCCAGAGCATCGGCGCCATTGACATTGCGCCCACAGGCGGCACACCGCCGTACCAGTTCGTCTGGACCGACGCTCAGGGCAAAGTGGTCGGCACGAGCGAAGATCTGAAAAACATCCCGGCTGGACGTTACAGCGTCGAAATCCGCGACGCCAACGGCTGCCTGCTTATCGTGCGCGACATTTCGGTAGACAATGTTGTCCGCACGCGCGAGCCTGACTGGATGCAAGGCCTCTCGCTACGGCCCAACCCAACGAGTGGCATCGCCGAGCTCATATGGCCACACCCCGCCCCGGCCGATGCCGAAGTGGATTTGCTCGATGCTACGGGCCGCCTCCTGCAGACGCAGCGCCTGAGCCATCAGAACGTTTGGCGCGTGGATGCCACCCATCTGCCCGAAGGCGTTTACTGGCTCCGCCTGCGCTCCGCCGAAGGTGTAGGCATGCGCAAGCTCGTAGTCGCGCGCTAACAAACGCACTGCTTATTCAAGCGGAGACCTCGTCAGGCTTCAGCGCCGGGCGGGGTCTCCGGCGTTTAGTAGGCTGCGCTTATCGCTCTTAATACCAACACTCGACTGCTTAGGGAAATGACCCACAGCCCAGGCTAGAGCTCGTAGCACCCGGAGCGATAAAAATTCGGATTTTTGCCCTGCCATTAAGGCCGGCCGAAGAGCAAGTCGGCATCTCATTATTGCTGAAAACCTTTCGATGTCAGTACAAGTCAGCCATTTAGTTAAGGTTTACGGCGCGCAGCGCGCGGTGGACGATGTAACATTTGAAGCTCGCGCGGGCGAAGTACTCGGCTTTTTAGGGCCAAACGGCGCGGGTAAGACGACGACGATGAAGGTCATCACCGGCTTTTTGCCGGCTACGTCGGGCGAGGTAAAAGTGTGCGGTTACGATGTCGTTGCACAACCGATGGAGGCGCGCGCCTGTGTGGGCTATTTGCCCGAACACAACCCGTTGTACCGCGACATGTACGTACGCGAATACCTGGAATTCGTCGCTGGCATCCACCGCCTGCACAACGTTCGCGCCCGCGTAGATGAAATGGTGGAGCGTACGGGCTTGATTTCGCATAGCCACAAGCGCATTGTCGAGCTCTCGAAAGGCTACCGGCAGCGCGTGGGACTGGCGCAGGCCATGCTACACGACCCGCAGGTGCTCATCTTGGACGAACCTACCTCGGGTCTCGACCCCAACCAGATTGTGGAAATACGCCAGCTCATCAAAGACCTGGGGCGCGAAAAGACGGTCATTCTGTCCACCCACATTCTGGCTGAAGTAGAGGCCATTTGCCGGCGTGCCATTATCATTCACCGCGGGCGGCTGGTGGCCGATGGCTCCATTGAGGAGCTCAAAAGCCGCATGTCGGGTCAGAGCGTCGTAATGGTCGAATTTGCCCAACCTGTCCAGAGCGCCCAACTAAAAGCCCTGCCCAACGTGCTGGAAGTGAAATCACTGGGCGGCAACCGCTGGCAACTCGCCGCTCCGGCCGGCAGCGACCTGCGCCCCGCTATTTCGGCCTTTGCCGCCGAAAACCGCCTGACCCTGCTGGAACTGCACAAGGAAACTCTTTCGGTCGAAGACGTCTTCCAACAACTCACCCGCTAACCCTTTCGGAAGCAGCTGCCTGAGCTATGCGCGCCATTTATTTCAAAGAAATCAACGCCTTTTTCTCCTCCCTCATTGGTTACGTGGTCATTGGCATCTTCCTGACGCTCATGGGCCTTCTCCTGTGGGTGCTTCCGCAGTTTAGCATTTTAGATGGCCGCTTCGCTACGTTAGACACGCTCTTTGCCATGGCGCCACAGGTGTTCCTGTTTCTCATTCCGGCTGTGACGATGCGTTCCTTTTCGGAGGAAATGCAGACCGGGACGCTGGAGTTACTCGTTACGCGCCCTTTGTCGGACTGGCAGATCGTAGGCGGCAAGTTTCTGGCGGCCCTGACGCTCGTCGTCTTTGCCCTGCTGCCTACGCTGCTGTACTATTTCACGGTGTATCAATTAGGTGCCCCGCCGGGCAACCTGGACAGCGGCGGCATCTTCGGTTCCTATGTCGGCCTGCTCTTTTTGGCTGCGACCTTTGTGGCTATTGGGCTGTTTGCCTCTTCGCTGACGCAAAGCCAGATTGTAGCCTTTCTACTGGCCGCTTTCCTGTCCTTTTTCTTTTTCCAAATGTTCGACCTCATCAGTCGCCTACCCATTTTCTTTGGCCGAACGGACGATATCGTGCAGGCGCTGGGCATTCAATATCACTACGACTCGATGAGCCGCGGCCTGATAGACACGCGCGACGTGGTGTATTTTCTGTCGTTGATAACGCTCTTCCTGGCCGCCACGGTAGTGTCGCTGGGGCGACGGCGGTGGTGATTTACCGCCGCACTACCTTCCAAACGGCGGCGCCTTCGGGCGAACGCAGGGAAAGGAAATATACACCCGGCGGCAGGTCGTTTTGCTCAAACAAGACATGCTGGCCCACAGGCAGAAACCGATGCGCCGACCACACGGCACGCCCCGACACATCCGACAGCCATAGCTGTGCTTCGTCGTTGAGAGGAGCGTCCACCCATACCGTCAGCGCTTGATCGAAGGGATTGGGCTGGATGCGTACCTGTGCCGACAGGTTTGGCTCCCGGGCAGAGACGGTGCTGCACACAAGTGGGTTGAAAAAGGTGGCCATTTTTTGGGCGCGCTCTGGTTGGTTTATGATCCAGTGATAGCCTCCATTGTTGGCATATCGGAGGCACTCGGTTAATGCCCAGTTAGGATCAAAGGACGGGCAGTTGAAGAACTCCTTCATCAATAGCGGTGGATTTGGGATGGACTCTAAGGCGTTGGCAATGGCGCTGCTTCCGAAAATGTGCATATACCGGTAATGCCAGGGGTCGCAGCCGGTGTTGCAACTAACGGAGATAACGTTAAATGGTTGGCCATAGCCAAAGGGCACAGTTCCATCGCAGGTTTGGTGAAAGAGATAGATGGCCGGTGTATCGGGGCCGCGTAGCCAGTCACGGCTATTCACGTGGGCCTCGTAGGGCACGCCGCCGTAGAAGCTGAAGACACCGACGACGTTAGCGTCATGGCCGTTCAGGTTCAGGTGTCCTTCTACGGAGCCGAGGTCGGGCCTGAGAAGAGCTGGGCCAGTGGGATTTAAAACGAATCGTCGGCAGCTATCTCCCTCAAACATATTCACGTCGGGAGCATAGGGCTTGGGCGCTGCCGGAATGGCGTGGCAAGCGGCAGGCTTCTCTTCGGGGCGGTCTAAGAAGGCTACGGCCAGCGAGATAAATCCGCCAGCACTTTCGCCGCCGACGATGACTTTGGTATAGTCGGTGGAGTCTTGCAGGGCGCGCGCCTTAAGCCAGCGGATGGCACCTTTGACGTCTTGCATTCCGCGGTAGATGGCCCGATAATGCTCGGCGCTATCAGCAGCATATAGGTATTTAATTTCCATGCCCAGCAGGGAGAGCAGGCAGTTAGGGTTCTGAACATAATTGGCTCTGTGCCACCCTTTACGGTAGTTGACGCTGGCCACTACATAGCCACGGGCAGCCATTTCTTCGGCCAGCCAAGCCAGGCCCTCTTTGCAGCCGGTGAGCATGAAGCCGCCATGTACGCACACGAGGATGGGCCGGGCGGTGTTGTTGTCGCCGATAGGCTTGTAGAGGTCCAATTTGAGTTCGATGGAGTCACCTACATAGTTGACGGCCTTGCCATAGACGAGGTTTCTCTCTACGCGCCAGGCGTACTTTTTTTCGGTGTAAGAACGCCAACAGGGCTGCGCCGGCAATAGATAGTACCCGAGGGGGAAAACAAGAATGAATACCAAGAAAAAAGGTTTCATAGTAATAAACGGTTTAGATGAATAAAAAAAGGGTGGATCCTTGCCAGCGGTATTCTCGCCATCGTTGCAGAGTAAGTACAGCATTGGAGCAAAATGTTAGCCACCGCCGGCAGGCGGGCCAATGGGTGGGTGAGTACTCACAGGTCTATTTGCATCCACACCGGGCAGTGGTCGGAGTGGACAGCCTCGCCCAGGTGGCGCACGTCGGCGATACTAGCGGCCAATTCGTTGCTGACGGAGAGGTAGTCAATGCGCCAGCCTTTGTTTTTGGCGCGGGCGTTGGCGCGGAAGGTCCACCAGCTGTACTCGATGCGTTCAGGGTGCCGGTATCGGAAGGCATCGGTGAAGCCGCTTTGGAACCACTGCGTCATCCAGGCGCGCTCTTCGGGCAGGAAGCCGCTGCTTTTTTTATTGCCTTTGGGATCGTGGATGTCCTGCTCGGTGTGGGCGATGTTGAAATCACCCGTTACAATCAGGTGTGAGCGTTCCCGTTTGAGGTCGGCTATCCAGCGGAAGAAGTCGTCTAAGAATTCCATTTTGAAAGCCTGTCGCTCTTCGCCAGTGGTGCCGGAAGGAAAGTAGCAGTTGAGCAGCGTCCAGTGGCCGAAATCGGTGCGCAGGATGCGGCCTTCACGGTCGTACTTTTCGAGGCCACAGCCGGCAACGACATGGTCGGGTGGGCGCTTTGTCCAGGTGGAGACGCCGCTGTAGCCCGGTTTTTGGGCCGGATGCCAGTAGCATTGGTAGCCAAGGTTTTCAATATTGGCCAGAGGCACATCTTCGGGGCGAGTCTTGATTTCTTGCAGACAAACGATATCGGGCATGGGCGATTGCTGCTCCAGCCAGTCGAGGAAACCCTTGTTGATGGCCGAGCGCAGGCCGTTGACGTTGTAAGAGAGAAGCGTGAGCACGTTGCAAAGATGGTGTTTACGAAGATAGTCGTTTCCCTTCTGCCTGAAGCGGCGGGCATTCCTTTTTCATTCTGCAGATACCTACCAGTCTTTTTTAGGTCTTATCTGATGTTTTTCCGGCGTTTGCTCGCGGTATTTGCGTCCGCTGTTCTGGTCTTGGGGCTCGACGGTGGTTTCCAGCAAGCGGCGGGCCTCTTCGGGGGTGAGTTTGCCCTGCTGCTGTGGAGGTGTTTGTAGTTGCGGCGGTTGGGGCAACGAGTCGGTGCTGGCGGGGGCGCCATTGCCATTGGAAGGTTGCTGTTGTTGGAGTTGTGTTTGGTTTTGCTGTCTTTTTTTACGGGCTAGTTGGAGGTTGATTTTAGTGTCCGGGTCGCCGGGTCGCAGGCGCAGGCTGTTTTCGTAGGCGCGGATGGCCTCTTCGGTGTTACCCTGTTGGGCCAGGGCATTGCCGAGGTTGTGCCAGGCGTCGGCTTTTTGAGTGGGAGTAATGGCTATTTGGAGCGTTTTTTCCCAGGCCTGTTGGGCTTTGGCATATTTGCCCTGTTTGTAAAGGGCGTTGCCGTAGTTGTAGAGCGCCTGAGCGTCGGCAGGTGCTTTTTGTAGTGCTTTTCTGTAAGCCTGTTCGGCGGCACCGTAGCGCTCTTCGGCATAGTGCGCATCGCCCTGGCGCATCCAATCGCGAGCGGATTGGGCTTGCAGCGGCAGACAGGCAAGGCTCATCATTAGAGCGAGGAGAGCGGTCTTGCGCACCTTCCAACTCAGAGCGGCGTAGAGGGTCAGGAGCAGGAAGGCAGGCAGCGCAAACCACCTGTAGTAGGACTCAAATTCCTCGAACGAACGGGTCTGGACGGCGCGGTGCTCCAATTGCCTCACCTCGCGGCGGATTGCCCGGATAGTGGCCTGCCCTTGCTCGACGCGGTAAAGTTCGCCGCGTGTGGCTTTCGCTATTTGCAGCAGGAGGGCCTCGTTGGCGTGTGTGCGGATCATCTGGCCTTCGGCGTCGCGCTTGTATTCGCCATCGCTCAGCGGAATGGGTGCGCCTTCAGCGGAGCCTATCACAGCACAGAAAACGATGATGCCGGCGTCGCGCAAATTGTTCAGGGCTTTAGGAACAGCGCCTTGGTGGTCTTCACCATCCGAGATGAGTACAATAGATCTGCCTGCGCCAGGGTTGGGGGCAAAGCGTTCGGCGGCTGTCAGCAGCGCTGCGCCGATGTTGGAGCCTTGCGTGCTGATGAGGTTGGGTGTTGCTGCGCGCAGAAGCATGTCGGCGGCTTCGGAGTCGGTCGTCAGCGGCATGGCAGCGTATGCACTGCCTGCGAAGAAGACCAGCCCAATGCGTTCGCCCGCCAGTGCGCGCACCAGCTGCCGGGCAAAGATTTTGGCGCGTTCCAGCCGGCTGGGCGGTACATCCTGGGCCAGCATGCTCTGAGAGATGTCGAGCACCAGCATTACATCGGCGCTGCGCTGCTCAGACACCTGCTGGCGCACACCACGCCGCGGGTTGGCTGCCGCCACCACGAGCAACACCACAGCGGCCAGAAGCAAGGCATTTTTCAGCCAGAACCTGCCCGCTGACCATCCCGGCAGCACGCGCTCCTGAGCTGAAGGCGCCATCAAACGCGACAGCACACGCCGACGCCACCACAGATACGACAGCCAGACGAGCACCACAATCGGTGTTGCCCATAACAAGGAGAAGTATTCGGGATGCTCAAAGGAAAACATATCCAAACCCACTGCTGTTTGGTCTAAAAGAGCCTTGCAGCGTTGCAAAGCAACAGCTCATTGCGCGTGTGGCGTGCACCCGGCGGCTCTCGTTTTGGAAAAGTTTTTGCCTGGGAACGCCAGCGCGACAAGATGTCGTTCTACGCCGCAGAAAAGTTTTACTTTTGAAAAAAATATCCAGCCATGGCGCGCACTATACTTGTTCCCATCCTGCTGCTCTTCCTGCTGAATAGCCCTGCCTTTGCTCAGTATGCCGATCCGCTCACGGGCAATGTCGGCATTGTGTACAACCGCGAGACTACCGTCAACCTCCGCCTGACTACCTCGCGCGGCTTTCTGGCCGGCATGGAGTTTGGTCGCCTGCGCACGTACTACAAGACGACCTATTTCCACCTGAGCGTGGGCGAATTGCGCCACCCTAAGGAGCAGCGCCAGAGCGCCGACCCATTGCTGAGTCGTTCGTTTCGGCCGTACATCTTCGGCAAGCAAAACAACGCCCTCATGGTACGCGGCGCCTGGGGTGTCAAGCGATACTTCTCCGAAAAGGCCAAACAGCGTGGTGTCGCTGTGGGTGTCAGCTATGCGCTCGGCCCTACGCTGGCACTCATGAAGCCATATTACTTAGCCATTTGCTACCCTAACCCGACACGTCCGGGCGACTGCCGCATTATGCACGAGAAGTATTCCGACGAAAACGCCAATCTGTTCTTAGACGAAAACGGACGCATCAAAGGTGCCTCACCTTTTACCCGGGGCCTGGGCGAGATCAGCCCCCGCCCCGGTGTCAATGCCTCAGCCGCTTTGCACTTAGATTGGGGTGCTTTCGACGAGTTTGTCAAGGCTTTTGAGGTCGGCATCATGCTCGATGCTTTTCCTATCGAGTTGCCCATCTTGGTGTCCGACGCCAACCAGCGGCTGTTTGTCAATTTCTTTGTTAACTTGCAATTTGGGAAAAGAAGGTAAAGGAGACATTCCGTCTAGCGTGTGACGCGAGGGGTACTCACAGGTGGGGGCACGCCATTTAGTAGGCGAGATTTTGGCTAAAGGTAACCTTTTGCCGATGCAGTACAGTGCATTGATTTAGTGGCACTCGTTTCAATATGCAGACATAAAAAACAGCGAGAAGCCTTCATAAAGGAGCAGCTGAGGCCTTTTTCCTGAGCCTCCCCTATCGGTTTGGAAGAAACATCTCCTCACGTATTCGTTTTTGCGCATAATTGGGGATACCATGTGTTCGCCGGGATGCCCAATGTGGGGTTATTTCAGTTTGGGCTCGCGATAGGGAAGTTCGCGAATCCAAGCTTTGAGTCGTTCTGGCGCTTTTGGGTTAGGTAGATAATCGCGTAGGAAGGCGCGAAAGGCATCCGGGTCGAGGTTGTTGTTGAGGTCTTCTAAGGATTGAGGAGCTTTGTCATCCGGAGGTCGGTTATCCAGATAAGAAGTCGGCAGATTGTCCACATCTACGGGCGTAACTTTCGGTGACTTGGCAGCATTTTTCATACTAACTAAAAAGTTTGGGCCAGCGACGCGCCCTCCGACCACACGGAAGAGACTGCCTACCGCTTTTTCAACTCCCATTGGAGAGGGCTGGACATGCATCCGAAAAAGACGCAACGATAGGCATGGCGGAGATGGTTTTACAGGCGCACGATGGCAAGTTAACGGATAAGCAGAGAGTGGGTGTAATAGGTTTACAAGTAAAGTTCTGAAGAAAGCGCTCTTAGCAAAATTGGAACATACAAGTAATCTTGACTGGACTGGCGCAAAAAACAAACGGAGCCAACCGCGTGCACCGCGAACCCCGTTTGTTTTATCATCCGACCCGTTTGTCCAGAAGAGAGTCTTCTACAACGGCTTCTCCATCAATGTTATAGCCTTTTTGCCGGGCGCATTCGCCGAGCAGTTTGGCCAGTTTGGCGCGGGCGCGGTGCAACGTAGAGCGGACGGTACCAATAGGGACTTCGAGGATGTCGGCAATTTCTTGATAGGTAAAGCTTTCGATGTCCAAGAGCACCATTGAGCGTGCGCGCTCGGGCAAGGTGTTAATAGCGAGCATCACTTCTTCGCTGATGGCTGCGTGGTGCGGGTCTTGGGCAAAGAAGTTCTTGCTTTCTGAGGAGCCTGACCAGTCTTCGTAGCTTAGAATATGCGGCTGCCGGCCGTTCCGGCGGTAGTCGTTGACAAACAGGTTTTTACAAATTTGAAATAGCCAAGCTTTCGCATAAGTGCCTGGAGTGTAGGTATCGAGGAAGCGCCAGGCGCGCAGGTAGGTTTCTTGGACGAGGTCTTCCGCGCGTGAGTGGTCCTTCGTCAGCCAGAAGGCATAGCCAAATAAAGCATCGGCCAACGGAGCAAATTCGCAGTTGAAGAGTACTGTGTAATCTGGGCGGGTGGCATTAAAGTCTTCCATATTGAAGGGCCGATTTGGTTGCTATGCAGGCTTTTTGCGATTTCATGTATATAAAACTACGGAACCAAGGGTGGTAGTTCCCTTATGGTCATCTTTTTAAAAAAGGGTTGCATTGCGCTTTTATTTGAGCAAAGCAATCTTGAGTGGCGGGTATCCGAGGTGGGCTTGCCGTTGCTCTATGGTGCATTTGTAGAGCATTTTTTGCGGTTAAAAAACGGCGGGCGGATGCTCATGATGCTCGAAGCCACTTTGATTTGACTTTACCTTTGCCGGGCACAGACGCACATCACCCGCCGTATGCAACCACCCATTGACATTGAGGCGCTTAATCGCCGGATACAGGAAGAGGGCGTTTTTTTAGACAGACTGCATGCCGAGACCGGCAAAGTCATCATCGGTCAGCGTGACATGATGGACCGCCTGCTCATTGGTCTGCTGACACGTGGGCACATCCTGCTGGAGGGTATGCCGGGGCTTGCCAAGACACTGGCCATCAAGGCGCTGGCGCAGGGGGTGGATGCGCATTTCAGCCGTATTCAGTTTACACCGGACCTGCTGCCAGCGGATATTATAGGCACGCAAGTGTACAACCCGGCACTTGCCGAGTTCAGCGTGCGTAAAGGCCCCATCTTTGCCCATTTCGTATTGGCTGATGAGATCAACCGCGCTCCGGCCAAAGTGCAAAGTGCGCTGTTGGAGGCCATGCAGGAACGCCAGGTAACCATCGGTAACGAGACGTTCTTGCTAGAGGAGCCGTTTATGGTGCTGGCTACGCAAAACCCTATTGAGCAAGAGGGTACGTACCCGCTGCCAGAGGCGCAAGTGGATCGCTTTTTATTAAAAATTAAAATCGGCTATCCGGACCGGGAAGAGGAGCGCCGGATTGTGCGTCTTAACCTGGGGCAGGAAATGCCGCGCCTGCAGCCGGTGGTGTCGCGCAGTGCCCTGTTGAGTGCGCGCGCAGTGCTACACCGCATTTACATGGACGAAAAAATTGAGGACTATATCCTGGATATCGTAGCCGCGACGCGCACACCGGCCGATTATGGCTTGAAAAGCTTGGCACCGCTGATTGCCTACGGCGCCTCGCCTCGAGCCAGCATTGCCCTGGCGCAGGCGGCGCGCGCTATGGCCTTCCTGCGCCGGCGCGGCTATGTTACGCCCGAAGATGTGCGCGCCATCAGCTATGATGCCCTGCGCCACCGCATTGGGCTGACCTACGAAGCCGAGGCCGAAAACATCCAGCAGGAGACGATCATCCAGAAAATTCTGAGCACCCTGGAGGTGCCCTGACCTCCGCGGCTCCTCGTCTTGCCCGACTTGAAAGGTAACCGCTGAAAAACAGCACCTTACCCGAAACGCCTGTACCTTTGCCCAACGCAGCGACATCCGACATTCGAGATTTTTTGCATGAACAACCATATCCTACGAAATGGTCTGCTGGGCGGCTTAGTGGTCGTGCTGTATTTTGCCCTGTTGTACAGCATTGGTCGGGAGGCTTTTATCCACATGGGTTGGCAATGGGCCTCTATAGTGCTCTATGTCCTCTTCATGTACCGCGCGGCTCAGGCCGACGACGCTCAGCATGGAGCGGCACGCGAGTTTCGCCATCAGGTGCGCGCACCTTTTGCAGTGTTTATTCTCATCAATTTGGCTTACTGGCTTTTTTATTACGGCTTGCACTTAGCCGACCCAGAGCTGGTGCGCCAGGAGCTGCTCGTGCAGAAGGAGAGCATCGAAGCGCAGCTGAGTCGCGGCGCTGGTGACCCGCAAGGCGCCAGCCAGCTGCGTCAAGGGCTGGAAGAGATCAACAAAGCACTGGAAAACCCGGTGCAACCGCTTGGCCCGGTGCTCATGCGCTTTGGCATGGGCGCTATCGGCGGCTTTGTGCTGGCCGCTTTCATCGTACTGGCGCGGCGCGCTTCCCGGTAGATGCCTATGGACAGACGGCTACCCTTTCTGACTGACCTTTGGACCACATTCAGTAAAAGCAACGTTCGGCGCTTTTCCCCGTGGCAATTGCTGCGGTGGGCGCTGCTGCTGGTGGTGGTAGGGTGGCTGGCGCTCAACTGGTACAGCGACCTTCCCCCACATGAGCTGGCTGCGCGCTATGCTTACCCGGACTCGCATTTCCTGGAGATGGACGGCATGATTGTGCACTACCGTATGAGTGGACGCGGCGAACCCATCGTTCTGCTGCATGACGCCAACAGTAGCCTGCATACCTGGGCCGTCTGGACGGAAGCGCTCTCAAAACAGTACCAGGTCATCAGCCTTGACTTGCCCGGCTTCGGCCTTACAGGGCCACACCCGCAGCGCAGCTATAGTGCTTTCATGTACGCCGACTTCCTGGAGCGTTTCACGCAGGCACTTCAGCTGCGGCGCTTTCATCTGGCTGCCAATGGTCTGGGTGCTCAAGTTGCCTGGGTCTATGCCAGTCAGCGCCCACAGCGCCTGCGCAAACTCATCCTGAGCAACGCTCTGGGCTTCGAGCCCAAAAACACGTCTCTGCTTTACACACTGGCCAAAACGCCGCTCCTCAACCGCATCCTGTGGCGCATTACGCCGCGCGCTGCCGTGCGGGCCTTCCTGGAGCAAGTCTATGCTGACGATAGTCGCATTGACAACACCTTAGTGCGCCGTCACCATGACCTGCTGCGCCGTGCCGGCAACCGAGAAGCCTTCACTGACCGCGCCACCACCGGCGACAACCGCCCCCCCGCCGACTTGGTGGAGAACATCAATGTGCCCACCCTCATCATGTGGGGCGCCGAAGACGCCGTCCTGTCGCCCGAACACGCCTACGAATTCCATCGCCGCATCCGAAAAGCCCTCCTGCGCATTTACCAAAATACCGGCCACTGGCCCCAGGAGGAAAATGCCGAACAATCCGCCGCCGACGTGCAGGCGTTTCTGGAAGGGCGGTTTTGAGGAAGCGCTTTGCCGAATGCTCTATCCTGTTGCTTGTTGGCTGTTTTTATGCAACGGGAGTAAGCCTGCTGCATCGAACTTTGCCCTGGGGAAAATCGCTCATTGTCTTATGCTGATCTTTTCTGTCATACCTGTTCGCTCGTTATCTGTGCTTCTGTTGATGTGCTTGCTGTACGCTTGCACCACCGATATCGAAACTGTAGAAGTCCGCAACGAACACGGTGAACTGGAGCGCTTCGAGCGCCGAAAAAAGGACTATGCCCGGCATGGCCTTTACCAGCGCTTTGATGCCCGGGGAAAACTGCGCGAAGAGGCGCACTATAAGCATGACTCCCTCCACGGCACTCGAACCCTTTTCTACCCTAACGGTCGGCCTGAACAGGTGGAGCACTACGACCACGGCATACATCACGGCCCGGTGGTGCTCTACTTTGAAAACGGGCAAAAGCATTTGGCACAAACCTTTGTCCAAGGTAAACTGCAAGGCTTCAGCACACGCTGGTACCCTAACGGCACCTTGCGCGAAAAGGTAACCCTGCGCGACAATGAGGAGAATGGCCCTTTCACCGAATGGCATGAAAACGGGCGCCTCAAAGCCCAGGGAACATACCTCGAGGGCGACAATGAACACGACACCTTGCGATTATACGACACTGACGGGCAACTCGAACGCCTGATGTGGTGCCAAAAAGGGCGGTGCCGCACCATATGGAGCCGCGACTCCACCACCGCTGGCCAGTAAAGGCCTGCCGCGCTTTATCTTCCACTACTTTTTGGGAATTGACCATGCCAATGCCATCGTTACGCCTTGCCGCCAACCCGTTCTGGGTGCTCATGTTTCTGTTCATGGCGACCCAACCGCCTGCTTTTGCCCAGGTTACGGGCGGGCGGCACGTCTTCAGGTTTCTGACCCTTTCGCCTTCCGCGCGTGCCACGGCGCTGGGCGGTGTTGTGCTTTCGGTACGCGACGACGACGCGGCGCTGGCTGCCTTCAACCCTGCGGCCCTTAATCCGGCTATGAACGGTCAAATGTCGCTGCAGCACAACTTCCTGCTGGCTGGCATCCAGCACAGTTATGCGACCTACGCTCACTATGTCGGAGCGCTGGATGCGACGTTTCATGCCTCCATCCAGCACGTAGGTTACGGCGACATTCCTATGGCCGACGAGTTCGGCAACATTCAGGGCCAGGTGCGTGCTGCCGAGACTGCTTTCACCCTTGGCGCTGCGCGTCCGCTCAGCTCCAGATGGTCGCTGGGCCTCAATGCCCGTTTTGCCGTGTCGGCCTTAGATATGTACCGAGCTTCGGCCCTGAGTGCCGATGTGGGTGTGCTCTATGTAGATACAGCCAGCCGGTTCTCCATGGCAGCTGTTGTGCGCAACGCCGGCACCCAGCTAGCCCGTTATCAGGACACGCGCGAAGACCTGCCTTTCGACCTTCAGGTGGCCTTTAGCAAACGCCTGCGCTACCTGCCTTTTCGCCTTAGTGTTATCGCCCACCACCTGCACCAGTGGGACATTCGCTACGACGACCCCGCACTGCGCCCGCAAACCTCGCTCCTCGGCGGCGGCGAACCCTCTGAGGGCAATCCGGCTATAGACAACTTCTTCCGGCACCTCGTCTTCAATGGTGAGTTCCTACTGGGCCAGACGGAGTCCTTCCGCATCCGCCTGGGCTACAACCACCTGCGTCGGCGTGAACTGACGGTGCGCAACTTCCGCAGCCTGGCCGGCTTCTCCGCAGGCGTAGGCTTCCGCGTTAGCCGCTTCCGCGTGGATTTTGGCTATGCCTCCTACCACATCGCCGGCGGTATCGTCCATTTTGGGCTGAGCACCAACGTACGCGAATTGTTCTGAGTGGCGCCACATGCTATTGTACGCTTATGCCGCAGCCTGTCTGTTCCTGGCATTCGGCTACCTCTTACTGTTGCGGGCGGTGCTGCACACATGGCGCTCTATGTCCGTGTGGGAAGCACCTGCAGACTTCCAGCCCGGTGTTCGGATATCGGTCGTCATTGCCGCGCGCAATGAAGCGGCAAACATCGAGGCCTGTGTGTGCTCCGTTCTGGCCTGCGACTATCCGGCCGCGCTGCGCGAGGTTGTGGTGGTGGATGATTATTCCGAAGATGACACAGCCGAGCGCGTGGCCAGGTTGGCAGCCGCCCATTCCGATGAGGTGCGCCTGTTGCGCCTGAGCGAGACCCAGCCCTCTGCCCCACCGGGTAAAAAGAGCGCCCTGAGCCGGGGCATTGCCTGTGCGTGTGGCGAAATCATCGTTACAACCGATGCCGATTGTTTAGTACCCTCGCGCTGGCTCTGGCTGCTGGCTTCGGTTTACGAAAAGCAGAGGCCCAGTGCCATCGTTGCGCCCATTGCACTCCAGGCGCGCAATGGATGGGAGTGCTTTCAGGCGCTCGACGTAGCCGCTACCATGGGCATAACAGGCGCAGCGCTTGTCCGCCGTTGGTTCGCCATGGGCAATGGCGCCAATCTTTGCTATCCAAAGGCTATCTTCGAGTGCCTAGGCGGCTTTTCCGGCAATGCGCACCGCGCTTCAGGCGACGATATGTTCTTACTGGCGAATCTGCCCGTGGAGGAGATTTTTTTCTTAAAAAATGCGGACGCTACCGTACAAACACAGCCCTGCCCTACGATTAAAGCCTTTTTTCAACAGCGGCTCCGCTGGGGTACCAAAAATACGGGCTGGACGAACCGGCGGCTGCAGGCTGTGCTGGCGTTGTTGTGGGCAGTGCCGTTCGCCATTGTTTGCAGTGTGCTATTAGCGCTATGGTGCCCGCCTTTAAGCGGCATGGCACTGTTGCTTTTGAGCACCAAAGCCCGGGCTGACGGGAGGCTGCTGCGCGAAATGACCGCTTTTTTTCATCAGAAAGAACATCTTGGTCACTTCTGGTCGGCATTGCTGACACACACTATTTACCTGACGGTGGTCGGGCTGGCGTCGCTGGTGACTCGGCATTATCTATGGAAAGGGAGGCGCTGGCGCTGAAAAACGGCGCCATCCAGTGTTTTTAGCAGGGTCTGTAGGTCTGTTCAAATTCGGCCCGGGCAATGCGATACACTTCAGAGAGGTCTTCCGGGCAGGCTAAAAAATCGCCCTGGCGAGCTATCATGGGGCTGCCCCAGGCGGCTATGAAGGTGAACTCAGCAGGCAATTGCCAGGTTCGAAGGCATTTAGGCGTGAGTTCGAGCGCGCGGATGCGGCCCGTAGCTTGATACTCGGCCCAGTCACCTTCAGCCGGGCGGAGGTAGTGGTAGCGTTGGGCAAATTTTTCTGCCGGAAGCAAGTAGGCTTCTCCGGCTTCGGTCTGGTTGCGCACCAACCAATCGCCCGCGCCGGCAACATTGACCGTTTCGAGGCCATCAGCGGTTATCGTGCTGACCGCTTCTCCTTCGCGGGCCGGGCGCGCAAAAACGTGCGTTGTTTTTTCATAGGTACGGCCTTTGCGCTCCAGCAGGGGGCGCACCCTGGTGAGCAGTTCTTTCTGGGTGAGCATAGGGATGGAAGTTGTTAGCCCAGGTACACGCGCACCACAGACACGATGCGCGACAGCGCCTGGCGTACCACTTCGGTGTCGGGATGGCGCACGATGATGAAGCCCTCGCCTTCGTAGTGGCCGTGGGCCTCTTGGCCGATTTGCGGGATCTTGAAATCGGTAATCAGATGCCCCACATCGCGCTCCACGATGTCCAGGCCGTGTACGGCCTGAACGCGCCCTCTTCCCTGGCCGCGCAGATAGGCGGCACCGGCGGCATACTGGCGTTGAGGCGGTGAGAACACACCGAAGATCACCAATCGGGCCCATGCCTGCACGGCATCGAAGTTGGCGGCGCGTCCGGTTAGGGTCATGAATTGCGCCCCGGGAGGCCGGGCCGCCACCTCGGAGATAGCGATACTGCCGTCGGGCCGACGAAACCACTCCAGATGAGTTACGCCCGTTTGCATGCCCAGCACTTCGAGCGTGCGAAAGGCCAGGGCGCGGATGTCGTCGTATTGAGGAGCGTCCACCTCGCGCGGGGTAACGACCTGCCACTGGATCCAAGGTTCGCGCATGACCTCCAGCGGATTGGGGTAGTATTGAGCAATGGAATGATAAAGCGGCTGACCATTCAGCGAGAAAGTATCGAAAGCGTGCTCCTGGCCGATAACGAACTCTTCAAGGAGGATTTCGCCGTTGGGCATCTGGCTTAGTGCGGCATCTAATTCGGCAGGTGTGTTCACGCGAAAGGTGGTCAGCGAACCCGCGCCATCGGGCGGCTTGACGACGACCGAGTAACCACAGGCTTCGGCAAATTCGTGCGCCTGCCGGCGGTCGATTACTTTGCTGGAACGCGCGCAGGGGATGCCCGCCTGGCGGAACAGGTCCTTCATCCGCTGCTTGTCGCGAAAGTTGAGCACCGTTTCGGGCAACATGCCCGGAATGCCCATGCGCTCGCGGACGGTGGCAATGGTTATTTGAAGCGACTCTACGGCACCCATGATGCGCTGTACGGTGCCGCCCATCTCTTTTTCCAAGGACAACGCTGCACGGGTGAGCGTGTCGGGATGAAACACATCGGACACTTGGCGGAAAGCAACCAGTCGTTGCTGAATATGCGGCGGCAGCAGGCTCGCAGGCTCTTGTGAAATCAGCCCGAGTCGAACGTCGGGCTGGCTGCTGATGACATCAATAAAGCGCACTGCATTGGCCGTAAAATTGGGACAGGCGTAAAGGACGGATGCGTCGGCCATAGGCAAAGCAAAAAATACAACGGCCAACGACAGCCCACTTTATCAAGGCAGCCGTTAGCCGTTGGGTAAATAAATTTTGGCTTATTTGCCACCGCGCAAAGCGCGTGGGATTTCGATGAGGGCAATTGGAACAGCGCCGTTATTAATAATATTAACGCCTTCCGAAGGGCGAATATCGCGCACCCGAATGGTCGAACCCAACTCCATACCCGAAATATCGGCCACCACTTCGTCCACGACGTACTCGGGCGTGGTCATGATGTTGATTTTGCGCATGGTTGCGATAAACTTACCGCCAGCCTTGACGCCGGGAGCCTGACCAGCAAAGCGCAACGGCACAGCGGCTTTAAACGGCACTCCGGGCACTAACCGCAAGAAATCAATGTGAATGATTTGCTCCGTTACTGGGTGAAACTGAATGTCCTTGACAATGCAGCGGTATTTGACGCCTTCCAGGTCAATTTCCCCCAACTTGAACTTCGATGTGTACACCAATGGGCGCAACGACGCCGGCGAAATGGCGAAATGCATCGGATTGCCACCACCGCTTTGATACATGACCGCCGGCACCAAATCTTCACGGCGCAGGCGCTTGGCTGCCTCTTTTCCGCCTGCCTCTCGAGGCTGAGCCTTTATTGCAACAATTTCCATGACAAAAACTACCGTTGTTTTTCTAAAAAAGGCCCGCAAAGGTATGGCGATGGTTTGGAAAAGAAAAAGTCGGGTAAAAAGTTTTTCGCGTTTCGCAGAAAAGGCGATGACTTCATGGGTGTTAGCGCCGGTATCTCCGTTTTTTTTGGCGGGTTATGAGGCTTTTCCGTTTGCGGTTCGGGAGGAAAAAAAGCGGGGCAACGGCGCAATAGCGCCATTGCCCCACCGGTATTATCGGCTCAGGCCGTTTTTTAGTAGCCCTCGTTTTGTTCCAATTCACTGTTGGCGCGGATTTCGCGCTCCGGGATAGGGAAGACCAACTTTGGGCTGTCAAAAGCAAAGGAGCCGGTGCTACGGCTGGTGCGTTTCAGGTCGTGGATACGCAGGCCTTCGAAGCATAGTTCGAGGCTGCGCTCCTTGAGGATGTCGTCCAGGGTGACGGTGGTCAGGCTAGAGGTACGGGCGCGACGACGGATGAGGTTGACATCGTCGTTAGGCGTGCTGCCTATGTTGGAGCCGAGGCGGAAGTTGCACTCAGCGCGCGTGAGGTACATTTCGGCTAAGCGGATGACCGGGATGTTTTGCTCAAATTGTGTCCATTTGCCAGTTTGGCGCGAGCCAGGGCGACGGCCGCTGCCGATGTAGATGAGTTCGGTCAGACGCTCATCGTTGGGTTCGTACAGGTTGGCAAAGGGAGCCAGGATGCGCACGTCGGAGCGGCCGATACCGGGTAGGCTGGCGTAGAAGGTCGTCAGGCCGTCGTTGGCGGTGCCGGCGTTATTTTGCTCATTCATGTACAGTTCGAAGATGGTCTCGCTGGTGAACTTGTTGCGAAAAGCGCTCGTCACAGAAGCGTTGAGGCGGTACTGGCCGCTTTCGATGACTTCGTGCGCCTTTTGCAGGGCCTGGGCGTAGTTCTGCTGTTGCAGGTACACTCGCGAGAGGAAAGCCTTGGCCGTGTATGTGGTAGCGCGGAAGCGGTTGTTGCCCTGGCGTGTTGTAGGAAGGGCAGCCTCGGCCTCCTGAAGGTCCTTGATAACCTGTGTATACACTTCCTCGATGGTATTGCGGCGCACTTTGACGCTGGCAGCGGCTTCGTTGGTAGTGGCTGTGAGCATAATCGGCACGCCCAAGCGGCTTTGCGGGCCGGTGTTGGGCGCATTCCAGGGCTTGGCGTAGAGGCGCACCAATTCAAAGTGTAAGATGCCGCGGATGAACTTAGCTTCGGCTTCTAACGCGGCGCGCGTGTTAGCATCGGCCACTTTGCTGAGGTTGGCCAGCACGTTGTTGGCCACGTTGATGGCGCGGTAGGCAGCGATCCAGGTGCGGCTGGCTTCGGCATTGTCGATGGTCATGTTTTTGTTCATGATTTGCCGATAGCTCTGGAAAGTACCGCGCCACTGGCAATAGTCGGCCGAGCCAAGCAATTCGGGCACCAGGTTGAGGTTTGTGCCATATAGGGCACCGCCGTGCATGATACTGTAAGCGCCTACAAGGGCCGACTCCAGGTCTTCGGCGGTTTCCAGAGCGATGCTGGCGTCAATGGCATCGAGAGGTTGGATGTCCAATTCCTTGATGCAGCCAACAAAAGAGAGCGCCACAGCGACGCTTATGAGCATCAGTATTCTTTTCATAGCGAATAGTTGTTTAAATGTTTAGAACGTGGCGTTGAGACCTAAGGTGATGATGCGCGCCTGCGGGGGCGTGTAGAAGTCGTGGCCTATATTCACGGCGCTGATGTAGGTGGCATTTACCTCTGGGTCGTAGCCTTCGTACTTGGTGAAGGTGAACAGGTTTTGGGCCGACAGGTAGAGGAATACGTTTTCCATGCGGGCGCGCGAGGTCAGGCTGCGCGGGAGGGTATAGCCAAACGTGAGAGCGCGGACGCGCAGGTAGGAGCCATCTTGTACCCAGCGGCTCGACTTGATGGCACCATTGCCGCTATACAGGCGTGGTTCGGGAATGTTCGTAATCTGTCCGGGCTGGCGCCAGTAGTTGAGCTGGTCTTTCGACTGGTTGTCGAAGTAGTCGCCGTTGACAGACTGGAAAAAGCCGGCAATGTTGTACAGGTCGTTGCCATAGACGAACTGCAGTTGCACATCCAGCGAGAAGCCCATGTAGGTGAAGCGGTTGTTCATGCCTCCGAAGAAGTCGGGGTGTGGATTGCCAACAATCTGGTTGCGCTTTTCATCAGGCAAGGCCAGGAAATCATCCTGATCTAAGACATTGCCGTCGGTGTCGAAGTATTGAGCGTTTCCGTTGTCGGGGTTGACGCCGGCGTACTTGGGTCCCCAGAAGTAGCCGAAGGGCTGGCCTTCCGACACGCGACCCAACTGGCGCGAGCCACCATCAATGGTGGAGCCGTTGAGGTTGGTTACCTTATTGCGGTAGGTGCTGAGGTTGAAATTTGTTGTCCAGCGGAATTTGCCCACTAGGTTTTGCGTCGTCAGGACGAATTCAAAACCCGTGTTGGTCATGTCGCCGATGTTTTTCGTGATGCTGGTAAAGCCGTTAGAAGCGGGCAGCGGTAGGTTGAGCAACAGGCCTTTGGTGCGCTTGTCGAAATAGTCCACGCTGGCCGATATGCGGTCATTGAACAGGCCGAAGTCAATACCGACATTGAGCTGGTCGGTGGCTTCCCACGTTAGGTTTTCGTCGCCGATTCGAGTGGGCACGATGCCCGCAAGGTCACCTACGAAGTTAGCGCCCCAAAGCGAACGCCAGGCGAAGTTGCCAATTTCGGCGTTACCCGTACGACCATAGCTACCGCGCAGTTTGAGGAAGCTAACCGTCTTGTTATCGCGCAAGAAGGACTCATTGCTCAGGATGTAGCCCAGCGAGCCAGCCGGGAAGAAGCCAAAGCGGTTGTTCTTGCCAAAGCGCGACGAGCCATCCACGCGGCCACTGGCGCCTATCAGAAAGCGGTCGAACAGCTTGACGTTAGCACGAGCAAAGTAGGAGGTGAAGGCATAGGCAGACTCGTTGGAGGAGGCCTGCACAATTTTCGCCGCGGAGGCGATTTTAGTGAAGCGGTCGTTGGGCAGGCCTTCGCCAGTGCTGCTGGTCGAGCGCGTATTGCCGCTCTGATATTGCATACCGAGTGTAGCGTTCAGGTCGAAGTTTTGCCCAAATTTCTGAACATACTGAAAGAAATTATTGACGTTCTGATTCAATACGTTGACCTGGTTGCTGTAGCCCTGTCCAGTGGGTGCTCCGTCAAGCGTTTGGCGGCCGCGGAACTGCTCTTCCTGGAGGTTGAGCCAGTCAATGCCGTATTCGGAGCGGAATGACAGGCGGTCGGTGATGTCCCATTGGCCATAGATGTTGCTGATGGAGCGGTACGTTGTAGCGTTGTTGAAGCCGTTCTCCAGGTCAATCAGGTTGTTGTAATACAACGTGTTCTGGTTGAGTTTGCCCGTAGCCGGGTCAATTTTGGGCTGGATGGGCGGTAGGGCGTTGAGTTGCAGCGGGTTGGAGAAGGCGTTGTCACTGGGCACACGCTGGTTGAGGCTTTTAATGAGGCTCAGGTTGGTGCCGAAGCGTAGGCGGTTGGAGGCTTTGTGCTCTAGGTTGATGCGTCCAGTCAAACGGTCGAGTGCGTTGCCGCGTAGGATACCCACCTGGTCGTTCCACGTGCCGCTGACCAAGAAGGTGGTGCGTGCGTCGCCGCCGGTAATGCTCAGCGAGGCATTGCGTACGCTGCCGGGCTGGAAGGCTTCGCTGGCCCAGTCGGTATCGTAGTTGCTGTTCCAATCATCGGTGCCTGTTTCACCAGCGAACTCCTCGGCAGCATCCAGTTCGCCAAAGTCGGAGTGAGTAGCGGCATAAGTAAACAATTCGCGATACTCCGCGGCATTAAGCCATTCGCGCTTGCGCGTAGGGCTCGACCAGCCGCCATAGAGGCCGAACGAAACTTTGGTACGACCGGCGCGACCGTTCTTAGTGCTAACAAGTACTACGCCATTAGATGCCCGTGCACCGTAAATGGCTGCCGCTGCCGCATCTTTCAAAATTTCGATGGACTCGATGTCTTCAGGCGCGATAGTAGCCAATGGGTTGTCCGGCTCTGTGGCACTACCGATAGGTTCCGAAATGACCGGGATACCATCAATGACAAACAGCGGCTGATTGCCTGCTGACACCGACGAAATGCCGCGCACGCGGATGTTCAGCCCCTGGCCCAGCTTGCCGCTGCCCGAGTTAATGAATACCCCGGCGGCACGGCCCTGGATGGCATTCTCAAAAGTCTGAACCGGCTGAAACTCAAACTCTCGCGAATTCAGTTTGGCAATAGAGCCAGTCAGATCTTGGCGGTAAGCGGTACCGAAACCCACTACCACTACCTCGCCCAGCGCAGAGCCACCTTCAACCATGACAACGTCCAGCTCACGCTGAGCATTCACTGGAACCTCCAGCTGGTTGTAGCCCGTGTACGAGAAAACCAGCACGGCATCTGGTCCGGGCACCTGAATACTGAACCTCCCGTCGTTGCCCGAAGAGGTGCCTCGAATGGTGTTCTTAACGACGATAGTAACCCCGGGTAAAGGGTCGCCGGCCTCGTCTTTAACCTGGCCGCTCACCATGTAGCTCTGGGCTAACAGCAGCGACGTTGTGCCTAGTAAAAGGCACAAGAGGGTAAGTAATTGCTTCATACGATAAAAACTGTTTGGTGAATGATTGCAAAGGAAAAGGCTTCGCCGGCCTTCTGGCGCTGACGTTGCACAGCCTTGCAAAAGTCATGATTTTTTAACTTTTGGCCAATGCTGAATTTGTTTCTTAGCGTGTAGGCCTATTCGAGATGGCTTTGTTTCCTCACTCAGACATTGAATATATAAGTGCCGAAGGCAAATACGTTAAGGTGCCTTTGACCTTTGTGGCCGTATATTTGTTTTATAAAGAAAAATACCTCAACTACTATGCGTACAGTGGTTCAAATGGTTATCGTTGGTTTGCTCAGTGCTTGGGTCGCCGTTTTCTTGTATCGTCACGGTGAGCAAAAGGCCGTACGGTCGGCGTGGGTCGCCGGTGCGGATGGCGAAGCGCGTTACACACGGTTAGTCGAGACACTATTCAGCGCGCGCTCCAATGCTTCGATGCTATCGGCAGCGCCCACCAGCTTCACGACGGCTGCCGAAATCTCTACCCCAGCAGTAGTTAATGTGCGAGCGCTCATCGAGGTAGAGCGTGGGCTGTGGGGGCGCTCGTTAACCAATTCCTCCGGTTCTGGTGTCATTCTCTCCCCCGACGGCTATATCGCCACCAATCACCACGTTATCGAAAACAGCCGCGACATTAAGGTAACCCTGGCCGACAAGCGCGTCTTCCCTGCCCAGTTGGTGGGCTCCGACCCCTCTACCGATATTGCGCTGCTAAAAATTGACGCCATGGAGCTGCCTTTTTTGGTCTTTGGCAACAGTGACTCTGTACGCGTGGGCGAATGGGTACTGGCCGTGGGTAATCCGTTCAATCTGGAAAGCACCGTGACGGCCGGCATAGTCAGCGCTAAAGGGCGCAACATCAATATTTTAGGCGGCGCTACCAGCATCGAGTCGTTTATCCAGACCGATGCTGCCGTCAACCCGGGCAACAGTGGTGGCGCGTTGGTGAACACCTTTGGCGAACTCATCGGCATCAACACAGCTATCGTCACGGAGTCGGGCAGCTATGAGGGCTATTCTTTTGCCGTGCCATCCAATTTAGTGCAAAAAGTGGTGCGCGATCTGCGCGAGTTTGGCGAAGTACATCGCGCCTTTTTGGGTGTAAGCATAGAAGACCTGAACAGCGAAATTGCGCGTGATTTAGGCCTGCCTAATGCTGACGGTGTGCGTATCACGCGCATTAACGCCAACGGTGCTGCTGCCGACGCCGGGCTACAGGCTGGCGACGTCATCTTGAGCATCAACAACATCGCCACGCGCCGAACCCCCGAACTGCAAGAGAACATCGGACGCATGCGCCCGGGCGAGCGCGTCGCCATCGAATACTGGCGACACGGCATCCGACGCCGCACGGATGCCGTGCTCAAAGACCGCAATAACTCCACCGCCTCTATTCCGCGCGCCACAGGGCTGGAATTCAGCAAAGACTTAGGCCTCGAACTACGCGAACTGACGCCTGAAGAAAGGCAACGCATGCGCATCAGAGGCGCCATGGTGGTCAGCATTCGCAAGGGTAGTATTATTTACGACACCAACATGGTGCCCGGCTACATCATCACCAGCGTCAACGGCAACCGCGTATCTAATGTAGCCGAGGCAGTGGACTGCATCCGAAACGCTCACAACCTTATCGTGCTGGATGGCTATTACGAGGGCGAACCCGACCTATACTCTTATCGCTTTCGCAAAGATGCGAGCAAATAAGCCTATCGCCCGGCGTTGACACATTTTGGCGCGTGCGATGCTTACCAGAGCCGGTCATTGCGCAGATACCCGCGCACGTAATCTGCGATGCCGTCTTCCAAAGAATAAAACGGCGCAGTGTAGCCTGCCTGCTGGCGCAGTTTCGTCATGTTGGCCTGCGTAAAATATTGATAGGTGTCTCGAATGTCCTCGGGGGTATCTATAAAAGTGATGTTTGGCTCGGCATCCATGGCCCGGAAGGTGTTTGTAGCAAGGTCTAAAAATGTGCGCGCTTGGCCTGTGCCGAGGTTGTAGAGGGCGCTGGGGGGGCGCTTTTCTAAGAAGAATAGCAGGACATCTACCACATCCTTGACGTAGATGAAGTCGCGGCTTTGCTCGCCGTCGCGGAAGTCTGGCCGGTGTGAGCGGAATAGGCGCATGCTGCCTGTGGCGCGAATTTGCTGGGCGGTGTGAAAGACTACAGAAGCCATGCGGCCTTTGTGGTATTCGTTGGGGCCATAGACGTTGAAGAATTTGAAGCCCGCCCATGGGATGCCGGCTCGCGGTGCCTGCTGTAGAAGCCACAGGTCGAAGTCCTGTTTGCTTTGGCCGTAAGGATTAAGGGGGCGGAGCAGGGCGATGTGCTCGTGGTCGTCGGAATAGCCCTGTTCGCCTGCTCCATAGGTTGCAGCACTGCTAGCGTACAAGAAGGGTATGTTGTATTCGGCGCAGCGTTGCCACAGCTGTTGCGAGTAGTGCAAGTTGAGCGCGTCGAAGATGGCAGTGTCTTTTTCGGTGGTATCAGTGCGTGCCCCGAGGTGGTAGATGGCTTCCACGTCGTGCCGATGCGCGTCGAGCCACGCCAGAAAGCGGTCACGGTGCACACGCTCACGCAAGCGTTTGCCGGTCAGATTGCGTTCCTTGTCCGGGCGGCTGAAGTCGTCTACAACCACCACGTCGTTGTAGCCGGCGTCGTTGAGCCGGCGTATCATGCACGAGCCGATAAAGCCCGCGGCTCCGGTAACTATAAGCATGCGTCTGAGTTGCTTTTGGGCAGCAAAGGTCGGCAAAAGAATGCGGTTGGCGCGACAGTGTGTTGTCGGCAGCCCCCCGAGGAATACCCAAATGCCTAATGGCCGCCTTTGGGGTACTCGTGCCTACTGGCCCAAAGTTCGCAGCAGATTGCTTTTCCCGGATTTGTCGGGCTAGCCCTTTGTATCGGTGCGCCTCAGCGGCGTTGCGTTGCTGTTCGGAGAGTTCGGCTAGAGACTCGCTGGTTTCGAGCAGCGCCCGGGTGTCGCGTGAGGTGGCCATAGATCTTTCTGCAAGTGCCTGAAAAAATATCTGGCACCTTTCTGGAAGCACTGGATAGCGTCGCCGAGGAAGATTTTAAATTTCGGTTCGGTTAGTGCGTGATTGGAAAGTCGAACATCCCTTGTGTTCTGAGTTGGGGCTGTGAGTAAATAAAAGGGCAATGTCCGGCAGCCTGAACAAAAACTACCTTTGCAGCCAACGTACGTAATCTTGCTTGCATATGCCACGCTCCCAGCGTACCCAGTCTCTGTTGCAATTTGGCCTGCTCGCCGGCATCTTAGTCCTCGTTAATATCCTGGCCAATCAGGTCTATACTCATTTCGACCTCACAGAAGAGAAGCGCTATACGCTCACGAAGCCCACGCGCGAGATGCTCAAAAGCATAGACGACCGCATCTACGTTCGCGTGCTGTTGGAGGGCGAATTTCCGGCGGGTTTCAAGCGCTTGCGCACGGCCACGCGCGAGATGCTCGATGACTTTCGCAGCATCAGCAGCTACATTGACTACCAGTTTGAAGACCCTAACAAAGGCGGTAAGGAAGAGGTCAATGCTCGCCGCAGGGCCCTGCTCGAAGAAGGCATCGCCCCCGTCAACCTCAACGTGCGCGGCGAAGGCGAAAGCAAATCGCAAATCATTTACCCTACGGCCATCTTCCACTACGGCGGCCGCAAAGTCATTGTAAATCTGTTGGAAAACCAGTCCCCCACGCTGCTGCCCGACGAGGTCATCAACAATTCCATCAGCCTGCTGGAATATAAGTTCGCCAACGCCATCAAGAAACTGCGCTCCAAAGGGCGGCCCATTATCCTGTTCACGCGTGGACACGGAGAGCTAGACGACCTGCAAACCAAAGACTTCGAGCGCTCGCTGCGGCAGTTCTACGATACCGACCGCATTACGCTGGACTCTATCATTCACCTGCCATCGGACAAATGTGAACTACTCATTATCGCCCAGCCACGCATGGCTTTTTCAGAGCGCGATAAGTTCATCATAGATCAGTATGTCATGAACGGTGGCAAGGTGCTGTGGCTGATAGACCGCCTCGACGCCAGCTTAGACAGCCTGCGCCACCAAAAGCGCTTCATCCCGAGCGATTACCCGCTCAACCTCGAAGACATGCTCTTCAAGTACGGCGTGCGTATCCAACCCGATCTGGTGCTCGACATGGAGTGCACGCAAATCCCGCTTCAGGTTGGTGTGGTGGGCAATGCACCACAGTTCCGACTTTTCCCCTGGCCCTATCACTTGGCTGTGTTGCCCACAGGTACCCATCCGGTGGTCAAAAACTTAGACCGCGTAGAGCTGCGCTTTTGTTCTTCGATAGATACCATTCGCACCAAAACGCCGGTGACAAAGACCGTACTGCTGCGCAGCAGCCGATACAGCCGCCTGCAATTCAGCCCCATTGAGCTGGGTTTCGACATTATGGGCGAGGAGCTCAAGCCGGAGTACTTCAACAAGGGCCACCAGACGCTGGGCGTACTGCTCGAAGGCGAGTTCCCGTCCAACTACGAAAACCGCGTATCGGAGCAAATGGCCGAAGGGCTGCGCCAGGCCGGCCTGACGTTTCGCCCGCAAAGCCAGCCTACACGCATGATTGTCATCAGCGACGGCGACGTGGCTGCCAACTTCGTGCGTGACCGGGCCAAGAAAGAATGGCTTCCGTTGGGCTTTAACCGGTTTGAAAACGCCACCTATGCCAACCGCGACCTGCTCATTAACGCCGTAGAGTACCTCATCGAGTCTTCCGGCGTCATTGAGGCCCGCTCGCGCGAGGTCAAACTGCGCCTGTTAGACACTGTACGCGCTAAAGAGGAAAAGCCGCTCTGGCAGGCGCTCAACATCGGCGCGCCACTGCTCTTTTTGGCTTTGTTCGGTGTCTTCTTCCATTGGCGCCGCAAGCGGCGCTATGCCCAGGAGAAATCTTTCCCTTGACCTTCGCTGCCTTGTGGCTTCTCCGGATAAAACATCTCGGAATCGATGTTCTTTTATTTCCTATTGCTCTGTTACGGGGCACTTGGAGGTGAACGGTTTAAGAACGAAGTTTTTACGAAGTCTGAGCCGCGAAAGCCTTACATAGGCAAAAGGAGTATCGAAACAAGCGAACTGTTTGCTAAAAGTTGGATATTTCGGCCAAGAGCCAAGTGTTTAAGCCTATTTTGGCGTAAGGTTTGGCGTAAATGGTGTGGTTTTCTTCGTAGATGTTTTTCGAGCGCCTTACAGTTTCTGATTTTCAAACTACTGAATACACAGAGAAACTCCAGGGGGATCCTCCGGTATGCAAAAAGAGAATGGTGGCCGGCATTTGCAGAATTAGTAGCATTTAACCGGCGTCCTCCCTCCCTCCGCTGTCGCGTTTTAAGCTGGAATGCAATTCTTCTCAGTCGCCCCCTCTTCTCCCTTGTCCACCGGGTGGTAAACCTTATATTTTTTCGGGCTCTTTCCGGTGTGAGGGGCTAAACTGCCCGGCGCCTGTAGCTTTACAGTGGACGCTAACGCGGCTTCGCAGTACCGTTGTGGCCAGCGGCGTTACAGTGGCCGGCCCTGTTTTCAGCATCAATATCTTACCAGCCTGGTATGCTACGCCTGGGCTTTATACCCTGCAGATCACTGGCGTGTGTGGCAGTGATTCGTGTCGGTGCCGCCTGTTGTTCCGCACCGATTGTTCTCCTCCTTGCCCATGTACGCCCCAAATTATTCAGCAGCTGGCTTAGGCTGTACAGGCGGGATTTGGAGTCATTCATAATTATTCGAACTGCAAGGTTTGCTTTACTCCGTTGACACTTTCTTCCTGCGAGAAGGTGGAGTGGTTTCTGAGTAGCCCTCCGGGTACGCCTTTAGGGACTACTCGGGGCAATCAATCTTTCTGTTATACATTCCCCGGCGGTGGCTTTTACATCATTGTTATGAAAGTCACCCGCCTCAAGCCCGACGGTACGCTCTGCGAGGTGTTCTTGAAGTATCAAAAGGTGCTTATAAGGTGCAGAACAGTTCCTCCTCCTCCACCTTGTGAAACGGTTTTCCAAAACCCGGGCTTCAACCTTGACGCCAAGCCGGGTATCCTGGGTGTGGATGGAGCCACGGCCAGCTGGACGCGAGTGGGAGGACGTCCTCAAGTGGTGCAGGCTCCTCTTGGCAGCCTCGATGGTTGGGCAATACGCTTGCAGGGCGATGCCGAGGTTTCTGATGCCTTTGCAGCTGTGGGGCCTGAGTGCGTGGAGAGCGATAGTGGGATTATTCTATTCTATTGCACATTCAAGAGGAGGCTGTAGCCCAAAGCGTCCTACCTGGTACAGAGATTTTAATAGCCTTTGACGATGCCTCTCTTTCCGCCGATACAGGTGCTGTGCTGGAAATAGCTTTACCTGCTGAAGAGGATTGGAGAGAAATAGAGATACCCTACGACCTCAATCAATTGGCGCTGACCGACTGTAGCACTCCGTTAGGGGGTAAGGGTAGATTAGTAAAGCCGGCCATTAAAATATGCAACCCTATCCCGATCGACTTCGCTCAAAAGGCCAGCGTATTGGTGGACTTTTTCTGCCTACCCGCCCGCAGAGTGGTTTCTACTAAAGAAGACTCCGCTGGGCAAGGTCCGAGGCTTTAACCCGTGCCTACGACAGGTTTGCTCAGAGTCGCCTTACCGGATGACGTCTTGTCTGCTGGATTACCCTGGCGCTTGAGTGATTGCCTAGGCCGCGCCATCCATGCGGGCTTGATTACCACACCACTCATTGACATTAGTGCTGTACCCGCAGGGATGTATCTGATACACATTGAGGGGGCAGATGCCCTCTGGCACAGGTCTGTTGTAAAGCAATAGCGCTCGGCTCTAAGGGAGATAAGGACAGGCCTTCCACGACTTAATCGTTGTGGAAGGCTTTTCTAATTTTGAGAATAGCGACCAGTTGAACTTTTGGCCGGCCATTGTGTTCAGACAGTTATGCAAATTGCCATACTTTCCGGAAGCACGCGCCTCAACCGCCAGTCGCATCGCGTAACACTGGCCCTGAAACGGTGGATAGAGGCCCACACAAGCCACAGCGCTGAGGTGCTGGACTTAGCTGAATATCATTTCCCAGCTTTAGAAGAAGTGCTAAACCGCCATCCCAATCCGCCCGAGGGATTAAACGATTTTGCTCGCCGCATTCGGGAGGCAGATGCTTACTTATTCGTATCGCCTGAATACAACGGCAGCTATACGGCAGCACTCAAAAACGCGGTAGACTACCTCAAAGATCAAGAGTTTGCGCGCAAGGTCATCGGCGTTGTATCGGTCAGCGCGGGCGCTTTGGGCGGCATTCGGGCCGCCTTGGCCATGCAACAGCTGGTGCTGGGCATTGCCGGTTACGCCATTCCGCAGATGCTGACCGTCGGTCAGGTACAGCAGCGCTTTGACGAGCAAGGAAACCTGCTGGATGCTGCTTTTGAAAAAAACATCCGGCAATTTATAGACGGCTTTCTGTGGCTATCCGAAGCCGTGTTTGAGAAGCGCTTGAGCGAAATGGCATTGGCTGACTGAAAAATGCCTCATACGAGGTCATTAGCGAGCCCTCAACTGCTCATTGCTCCTCCTCCACCCAATCCGCTACAAAGACATTGGTGTCGCGCGTGCCGCCGTTATTGCGGTTGCTGCTCCAGACTAAGCGTTTGCCGTCGGGCGAAAACATGGGAAAGGCATTGAAGATGCTCTCCGTGGTAATGCGTTCCAGCCCGGTACCATCTATATTGATGAGGTAGAGCTGAAAATCATAGCCGCGCGTGGAGTGGTGGTTGCTGGAGAAGATAATTTTTTTGCCCGAAGGGTGGAAATAAGGCGCCCAGTTGGCTTTGCCTAAGCGCGTTATTTGGCGCAGGTTGGAGCCGTCGGCGTTGCATATAAAGATTTCCATGTTGGTGGGCGCCACGAGGCCCTGGGACAGCAGATCGCGGTATTCGCGGATTTCCTCTTCTGTTTTGGGGCGGCTGGCTCGGAAGACGATCTGGCTGCCGTCGGGGCTGAAGAAAGCGCCTCCGTCGTAGCCCAAGTCAAACGTTATTTGGCGCAGGTTGGAGCCGTCAAGGTCCATCGTCCACAGGTCGAGGTCGCCCGAGCGGGTGCTGGTGAAGAGGATTTTATCGCCTTTTGGGCTGACGACGGCCTCGGCGTCGTAGCCGGGGTGGTCAGTCAACTGCTTCACGATATTGCCCTGTAGGTCGGCTACGTAGATGTCGTAGGAGTCGTAGATGGGCCACAGATATTTGCCTGAAGGCTGAGGTAAGTGGGGGCAGGAGGCCCCGCCGCCCATGGTGCTGGCGAAGAGGATGTGTTTGCCGTCGGGCATGAAATAGGAGCAAGTGGTGCGGCCTTTGCCGCCGCTAATGCCCAGGGGCCGATAGGTGGGGTTGCCAGCGGCTTTTTCCACCTCCATAGCGTAGATGTGGTCGCATTGGAGGTTCCAGGCGGGGTTGTTGGTCTGGAAAGTGAGCCACCTTCCGTCAGGGCTCCAGTAGGCTTCGGCGTTGTCGCCGCCGAAAGTGAGCTGGCGGATATTGCGCAGGTATTTTTGCTCGGAGGGTGAGGTGGGGATGGTTTCGGTTTGAGCCAATACGACAGAGGAGACAAGAGTAAGGCTCAGCAGAATGAAAAGGTTGCGCATGATTTGATACTTTTGCGTTTAAGCCTGCAAGGTTACGCCGTCTTTGGTCGGTCATTGTCAGGGTTTTGTCAAAAGCGGTGCTTAAGCGGTTCGGGGTGGAGTACTGGGAATAGGGGGGCGATACGGGAGCGTAGCTAGCGCTTGGGTTTGTCTTTGAGTGCGATTGTCCCGGAAGCTCGCCGGCGCTTAAAAGCTCTGTCTACGGAGTTTTTCGTAGCCTTGCGGTCCGTTTTACAGATTAAAAGTACACGAGCTATGCGCTGGATACTCCGTTGTCTCTTGTTTGTTCTGACGGCTATTGGGCCAGCCTCTGCCCAGAAAAACCCGCCCACGACACCGACGTCGCGGATAGGCGAGCACCTGTACAATGCCCTGGAATGGCGCTGTATTGGTCCGTTTCGAGGAGGTCGTTCGGCCGCAGTGGTGGGCGCTGCGGGCAAGCCCAACCTGTTTTATTTCGGTGCTACGGGCGGCGGCGTTTGGCGCACGACCGATGGTGGCCGTACCTGGGAGAATATCTCGGATGGATACTTCGGCGGCTCCATCGGTGCGGTGGAAGTAGCGCCTTCTGACCCGAATGTCCTCTATGTGGGTGGTGGCGAGAAAACGGTGCGCGGCAACGTAAGTGCCGGCACGGGTGTATGGAAGAGCACGGACGCCGGCCAGACGTGGACGTACATAGGACTGCCAAACAGTCGCCACATCCCGCGCATACGGGTGCATCCGCAAAATCCGGATCTCGTATATGCCGCTGTGTTAGGCGACCTGTTCAAGCCCTCGCCCGAGCGCGGTGTTTATCGCTCCAAAGACGGCGGGCGTACCTGGGAGCGCATTCTCTTTGCCAACGAGCATGCTGGCGCCATCGACCTGTGCTTCGACCCGACCAACCCACGCATCCTCTATGCCAGCACCTGGCGCGTTCGCCGCACGCCGTACAGCCTTAGCAGCGGCGGCGAAGGCTCTGCCCTCTGGAAAAGCACCGACGGCGGCGACACTTGGACGGAACTAACGCGCAATCCTGGCCTGCCGCAAAAAGACACCATCGGTATCATTGGCATCACTGTGTCGCCCGCCAACCCGCAGCGTTTATGGGCCATCGTAGAAGCCCAGAACGGTGGTGTCTTCCGCTCTGACGACTCCGGCAAAACTTGGACAAAACTCAACGACGACCGAAACCTGCGCCAGCGCGCCTGGTACTACACCCGCATCTACGCCGACACGCATGACCCCGACAAGGTCTATGTCGTCAACGTGCAATACCACGTCTCGAAAGACGGCGGCAAAACCTTCACCGCCAAATCAGCCCCGCACGGCGACCATCACGACCTGTGGATAGCTCCCGAAGACCCTAAACGCATGATTATCGCCGACGACGGCGGCGCCCAAATCACCTACGATGGTGGCGAAACCTGGAGCACCTATCACAATCAGCCCACCGCCCAGTTCTATCGCGTGACGACCGACAACGCTTTCCCCTATCGCATCTACGTCGCTCAGCAGGACAATAGCACCCTGCGCATCCGCCACCGCACCGAAGGCAGCAGCATCGAAGAGCGCGACTGGGAGCCTACTGCCGGCGGCGAGTCAGGCCACATCGCTGTGGACCCTACCAACGACGACATCGTCTATGGCGGCTCGTACCACGGATACCTGACACGCATGGACCATCGCAACAAAACCGTTCGCATCATCAACGTTTGGCCCGAAGACAACATGGGCCACGGCGCCGAAGATGCGCGTTACCGCTTCCAGTGGAACTTCCCGCTCTTCTTCTCGCCACACGACCCGCGCAAACTCTACGCGGCCTCTAACCACCTGCACCTAAGCACCGACGAGGGACATAGCTGGACCACCATCAGCCCTGACCTGACCACCAACGACCGCGAGCGCCAGAGGTCTTCCGGAGGCCCCATCACCCAGGACAATACCAGCGTCGAATACTACTGTACCATCTTCGCCGCCTGCGAGTCGCCCTACGAACCCGGCCTGCTGTGGGTCGGCACCGACGATGGCTTGGTGCACGTCAGCCGCGACGGCGGCGCCACCTGGGCCAACATCACACCGCCCCAAATGCCTAAATGGTGCATGGTCAATAGCGTCGAACCCGACCCGTTCCGAAAAGGCGGTCTCTACATCGCTGCCACCTCATACAAAATGGGCGACTACAGCCCATATTTGTTCCATACCGCCGACTACGGGCGCACCTGGCGCAAAATCACCAACGGCATTGCCGCAGAGCACTTCACGCGCGTCCTGCGCGCCGACCCCAAGCGCCGCGGCTTGCTCTATTGCGGCACAGAGCAGGGCATGTACATCAGCTTCGACGATGGTGCCAACTGGCAGCGTTTCCAGCTCAACCTGCCCATTGTGCCCATCACCGACCTGGCCATCAAAAACGACAACCTCATCGCGGCTACTCAGGGTCGAAGCGTGTGGATTATTGACGACTTGACGGTGCTCCACCAGGTGCAGGAAAGCATCGGGCACAAGGACTTCCACCTTTTCCAGCCCATGCCTTCCTACCGCATGGAAGGGCGTCAGGGGCGTAACCTCAAAACCGCCGGTACCAATCACCCCGGCGGCGTGATGACGCATTTCTACCTGAAAAACAAACCCTCCGAAAAGGACTCCATCGCGCTGGAATTCTCAGATGCTCAGGGAAATCTCATCCGTCGCTTCGCCTCCTACCACGACAAAACCGATAAGCTCACCGACCTCAAGGCCGGCGGCAATCGCTTCGTGTGGAACCTGCGCTACCCCGACATCAGGAAATTCGAAGGACTGGTGCTGTGGTCCACGCGCCTCAACGGCCCTAAAGTGCCGCCCGGAGAATACCGTGTTCGCTTCATTTGGAACGGCCAAACTGCCGAAGAGCGCTTCACTGTGTTGCCCGACCCGCGCGCCTCGGCTAAACCGGAAGATTATGCCGCACAATTCGAGTTCGTCAAATCCTGCGCCGATAAGCTATCGGAAATGCACATTGCTATCGAGCAAATCCGCGGCGTACGCGCTCAAATAAAAGCGTTGGAGAGTCGCCTGAGCGATGAGGAGCGCCAGAAGCCGCTACGTGAAAAAATGAAGCACGTCCAGACGGCGATGACGGAAATTGAGGAGGCGCTGTATCAGACCAAAAATCGTTCTTCGCAAGACCCGCTCAATTTTCCGGTGCGGCTCAACGACCAGCTGGGAAATGTCATGGAAGTGGCTGCTACCGGAGATTTCCCTCCTACGACCCAGGCTGTGCAGGTCAGAGACATGCTGTTTGAAAAGATTAATACCGAGCTGAAGCACTGGCAACGTATCCGCGAGACCGACCTTCCGGCACTCAACCAACTGGTGCGCCAGCTGGAAATCGAGGTCATCGGGGCCAATCAGTCAAGTCAGTAGTGCCACCAGTCCGTTTTGCCGAAGTCGTAGTCGAGCAGCACTTCATCGAGCAAAGGGTCGGCTCCGGGCATGTAAGGCGTTTTCAGGTCGTAGCCCCATATTTTGGCTAAGTTGTGCCAGTAGTTGGCCGCTAAGCCACCACGGGTTTCTTTAATGAGTTCGTAGAAGGGCTTGTGGAGTTCTTTTTCAATCATTTTGATGAGCACCTTGCCCTCGGTGCGCGTCAGGTTTTTGAGTTGCTCTTCGTAGTCTTTCTCCAGATCGCGCTTCTCACGCCGATAGTATCGTCGGCGCTGACGTTTGCTCATATCCCGGCTTTCGGCCTGCACTTCTTCATATAGATGAATGGCTTGCAGGGCATACGGATACACTTTTCGCGCAGCGCGAGTGTAGAGGAAGTGCTGGCGGCGTTCGGTCTCATCTTTAAAAGTGCGCCGCGCCGTTATCCGGACTACGGGTAGCGCCATGAGAAACGTAGAGTCGCCGTTAACGACCTCCAACGTAGCCCAGGCGCCTCTGGGCGCTGTCTGGGCGGCTGCCTGCCAGGGGTCTTCCGCAATCCATTGGGCCTGACCAACGGACATGCAGCAGGGGGTCAGGAGAGTGGCAAGCAAGGGTCGGATGCGCATATCAGGGCACTGTTATATCACAGTTATTCGACTCCGGGGAAACTCATTTTGGGTATGAGCCTGTTACGGTTGGATGCACGAAAGGGATGGCATCCATCAGGAAGGTAAAGCCAACGCTCAAAGGTGCGACATATTTCATTGCTCTGACGCCATCGTTCAGTACGCTTTCAGAAATGGGCATCAAATAATCCACTAATGGCAAGTCAAAATCCGTTTTTAGATCATTGAAAATCAAAAACTTAATACAATTTTCCCAATTAAAATCCGCAACGGGTTGCAGGCAAAAGATGGTCTGTGCTCCTGCCGCAATGGAAAAGCTCCGCTCGGGAGTAATAACACGCTGTTTTGTTTGCGTGGGTTCGGCATTTGACCGTTATTGGAATGCTGCAATTTGCCTAACCGGGGAAGCGTTTAGAGGGCGCCTTTTTGAAATAGGGATAGGACAGATTATGCACGACGTTTCGCTTTGGGTGACTTTAGGGCCACGCAGGCATGGCCTTTATGAGCGCCGTTGGGCGCTATTGGCGCTGTTTTTTATGGTAGCTACTTCCGTTTTTTCTCAAAAAATCGGACGCGCTGGCGAGTTGACACCCGAAGCGCGCGAGCAGCTGCGCCGGGCCGAAGATACACTGGCCGTGTTTGCCTTCGCGATTACGAACGATACCTCATCGGAGATGCGCTTTCTGGCCTGCAAAAGTCTCATCACGGGTCTGGTGCGTGCACTGAAGATAGAAAACTCGTTTCGCTACCCCTTCGAGCGGCTCGGAAGCGTCTCCATTCTGATGCCGCCCGACAGCTCTTTTCGCATCTTTACCTGGCAACTGTTTGTGGACGACTCCACCTATCGGCACTACGGCGCTATTCAGATGAACCAGCGGGAGATAAAGCTCTTCCCGCTCATTGACCGCCGCTTCGACCTGGTCAATATGCCTACCCGCGAAGCGTTGCCGCCCAACCGCTGGTACGGCGCTGTTTATTACAATCTACGGCCTTTCGAGACGCGCCAAGGTCGCATGTACCTACTGTTTGGCTTCGACGGGCATAGTTTTTTTGAAAAGCGCAAAGTCATGGACGTGCTCTCCTTCGATGCTAAAGGCGAGCCGGTGCTGGGAGCGCCCGTATTCGAACGCAACGGCCAATTGGGCGAATACCGCCTCATCCTGGAGTACTCTGCCGAAGCCAAAGTGAAGCTCAACTGGGATGATTACTATAAAATGGTGCTCTTCGACCACCTCATTCCCTGGACCTCACCTCATACCGGGGGCATCACGCATGTGCCCGACGGCAGCTATGATGGCTTTAAGTATGAAAGAGGCCGCTGGGTGTTTGTGGAAAAGGTGTTCCGCGATAGCCAGGAAGAAGCACCGCGGCCTTACCCGGTTTTAGATGAGAAAAATCGGCGCGACCTATTGGGGCGCCCTTCCAAGGCGAAAGGGCAGCGTCGTTAGGCGGCCTACTCGCGTCGGCGCGGCATATCGGAGGGCACAGCGAGGGTGAACTCCGAGTCCCATCCTGGGCGCAAGGCATCCATTTTTTTG
>FQKF010023891.1_pt1 | contig 67684 bp, 69 predicted proteins | sample 1504521 | NCBI WGS metagenome assembly FQKF01 (sample SAMEA4475357, study PRJEB15587) | soil metagenome | biome: Soil; feature: Field | place: India | collected 2015-03-11 | depth 0 m
CAAGGATTTCTTGAAATGTCAAATGTAAATATCGTAGAGGAGTTGGCGAATTTAATTATAGCTCAAAGAGCCTTCGATATTAACTCAAAAGCAGTTCAGACTTCTGATGAAATGTTACAAACAGTTTCAGCTCTTAAGAGGTAAAGATGAGAAGTTTTAGGTTTAATATTATATTTTTTCTCTCTATTGTTCTTATCTTTTTAATTCCATCAAATATATTTGCCTTTGATGGAAATCTTCTTACCAATCTTCTTAAGGAAGAAATTAGAAAATCATCTATTAATAAAGAGGTAAATATTGGTGAGATTAAATTTATAGGTTTTTCACCAAATGGAAACTGCATACCAGAAAAGTTAAAAATTAGGGAAATAAAAAGACCGAGTTCCGTTGAATTTACTTTTTATTGTGGAACAAGACAATACAGAGCAATCGCCACCTATGAAATTCTTATAACTCTCTATATTTCTCAAAGAAATCTGAAAAGAGGAGAAGTGATTACAGAGGAAGATATATTAGAAATTAAAAAATCCTCATATAAAATGCCTTCTGGTGCCATACTGAATAAAAATGAATTGATTGGTAAGGTAGTTAAACGAAGTATTTCGCAGGGAATAATTTTAAAGCAAGATCATCTATACTCAGGGATTCCAGTTAAGAGAGGTAGTCATGTGCAAGTTTTAATTACCTCTGGTAAAGTCACTATAATGACAGATGGTGTTCTTAAATCTGACACAACCGTAGGAGAAATGGCTAAAGTACAGTGTTTTCAAACTGGCAAGGAAATTGTAGGAGAACTTATAGATAAAGATAAAGTGAGGATAGTACTATGAGAGAAATCTTAAAAAATTATCATACTATTACTTTATTATACGGTAAAAGGCATATGCTAATTAAAATTCTTATACTAATTTTTACCCTGCTAATGTCAGCTTGCTCAGAACTTAAAGAAGTAAGAGATATCAAAAATGCAGGAATGCCACCAAAGTATTATCCAGAGGAACCTAAACAAGTTATCGCAAATGAAGGTTCTCTATGGAAGAATAAAGCTTCCCTATATGAAGATAAAAAAGCACGTAGAGTAAACGATCTGGTAACAATAATAATAAATGAAACAACCACTGCCCAGAAAAAGGCATCTACATCATCTTCAAGAGATTCTTCTACAAATTATGGTCTTGATACATTTTTTGGTATGAATACCGATTTTAATATTCAAAATCTTCCTTTAATAAATGGTTTTTATAAGGCAGGAAATGTTTTTTCTCCTGCTGTTAAAGGGTCAGCTAAGAGTGATTTTAAAGGAGATGGTGATACAGCAAGAACAGGAAAAATAGCAGGAACAATCACTGCAAAGGTAGTAGAAGTTCTCCCTAATGGAAATCTTGTTATTGAGTCAAGAAAAGAGATTTTTGTTAACAATGAAAAGGAGATACTTGTTCTAAGAGGTATCATAAGACCTGATGATATCAGTCAGAGCAATACAATTTTAAGTCAGTATGTGGCAGATGCACAGATATATCTTGTGGGCGAAGGAACTCTTGGGGATAAACAATCACAGGGTTGGCTTGTAAGAATTCTTGATAAAATCTGGCCCTTTTAGAGGAGTTTGAAGATGAAAATCTATAAAAATATCATTCTGAGCTGCGCTAAGAATCTTCTCCTTATCCTATTCTTTATCATCACTTTCTCAACAAACTCCCATAGTGAGAGAATAAAGGACATAGCTAACTGGTCAGGTATAAGAGAAAATCAGCTTATTGGTTATGGACTTGTGGTAGGCTTAAACGGGACAGGTGATAAGGATGGAACATACCTTTATCAACCAATAGCTAATATGTTAAGCAGAATGGGAATTACTATTAATGTGAAAGACCTCAAGGGAAAGGTTAAAAATGTCGCAGCGGTTATGGTTACTGCAAAATTACCTACTAATGTTAAATCAGGAGCAAAAATTGATGTTCAGGTATCTTCAATAGGAGATGCCAAATCTCTTCAGGGTGGAACTTTATTGCTTACACCTCTCACAGGTCCCGATGGTGAAGTATATGCTTTAGCTCAGGGACCAATATCAATAGGAGGTTTTATAGCTGCGGGAAAAGCTGCCCAAGCAGTTAAAAATCATCAAAATGTTGGCTATATTCCTGAAGGAGCGATAGTTGAAAAGCCTGTTGTGGTCAATTTCGTTGAAAAAATGGACCTATATTTACAGCTTCATTATCCTGACATAACTTCTGCGAGAAGAACTGCAGAAAAAATTAATGAGAAATTCAAAGTAAACATAGCAGAAGCAGCAGACCCTTCTACCATACACATAACTATACCATCAAGTTATAGAGGAAATGTGATTGATTTTATGGCGGAGGTTGAAAAAATTGATATTGTTACAGATCAACCTGCAAAAGTTGTAATAAATGAGAGAACAGGTACTGTTGTGATAGGTTCAAATGTGAAAATTGCTCCAACAGCACTTGCTCACGGTGGGCTTACGATAACAATCAAAGAAACACCCGAAGTGAGCCAACCCTTACCCTTAGCACCTAAGGGAGCAACAACTGAGGTTGTTCCAAGAACTGAGGTTAAAATAGAAGAAAAAAACGTTTCCTTGATGGAAGTAAAAGGTTCAACAGTGGGAGAATTAATAAAGGCACTAAATGCATTAGGGGTTACACCAAAGGATTTGATTTCCATACTGCAGGCATTAAAAACTTCAGGTGCTTTAAAGGCAGACTTAGTATTAATGTGATAAAAAGATGATACCTAAAGTTACACATAAAAATCAGATAGATGAAGCTTCTATTAAACAAGCAAAGGAGCTTTCTAAGAAAATTGAAACAGTTTTCTTGACGGAGATGTTAAAAGTTATGCTTACAGACACTTCACTAACAAAGGATAGGAACATGTCAACATATATGACTGTTTTGATACCAGAAATAGCAACCATGATGGCTGAAAGAGAGATTGGCATAGGAAGATTTCTAACAGAGAATCCTAATTTTATAAACACTTTAACAAAAAGTGGGAAAATAGAATTAAAACCTTCTCCTCAGTCTTCTCCACAAGAAAAAAGCAATGATGAAAATAAAATAAAGGAAGGAAAAATTTCATTACCAAAAACCCTGTCACTTCCTGTAAATGGCGAGATAACATCAAAATTTGGTTTAAGAATTGACCCAATAGATGGTAAAAAACGTCATCACAATGGAATTGATATAGCTGTCCCTGAAGGTACAAATATTCATCCTGTATCGCCGGGTAAAGTTATCTATTCAGGTTACTCAAAGGGATATGGCAATTGTGTCATAGTGGAGCACGAAGACGGTATTCAGACAATTTATGCTCATAATTCAAAAAATCTTGTAAAAGTTGGAGATAAGGTCTCTAAAGAAACAGTAATTGCTCTTTCTGGTTCCACAGGAAGAACAACTGGTCCGCACCTTCATTTCGAGGTAAGAAAAGAAGGAAAACCTGTGAATCCACTTGTTATGCTAAATAATTACCAAAAACCGACGATTACCTAAACTAAAGAAAAAAAGGAGGTGTTTTTTATGATTGGCGGACCGATAAGAATAGATGGAGTAACACCAAATACAGGCATAATGCCTGAAAAATCTCAAGGTAAAGCTCCTGAAAAAAGCGAGGAAGTATTAACAAAAGATCAGGTAACTGTATCAGAGGCTGCAAAAAATATCTCGAGACTAATGGTAGAGGTCAGCAATATACCTGATATTAGGGCTGATAAGGTTGAAGAGTTAAAGAATGCGATTAATTCTGGTACTTACGAGGTTAAAGGCAGTGAGGTAGCAGGCAAAATGGTTAAGGAGGCAATAATTGACAAGCTTGTATAAAGAGCTTGTTAACATTCTGATAGAGGAAAAGAGTTTACTTTCTCAGCTTTATGAAGTTGTGTCAGAAGAGCGTGATGCGATTGTGGGTTTGAATTCGAAAGAACTTGAAAAAATTTTAATGAATAAAGAGTCTTTGTTAGTTAAAATCTCTCTCTGGGAAAAGGAAAGAGAAAAGCTCCTAAAAAATCATGGATTAGAGGGAAGAACAATCTCAGAGATAATACAAAGGCACCCTAATAAGGAAGAAAATAAAGAAATTTCTGTTATTGAGGAAATATATAAAACAATGAAATCTCTTCTTTCTGCTATTTCAGAAATACAGAAAATAAATGAGCAGTTAATTGATCGCTCAATAATTCATATTGGAACAGCAATTAAATTTTTTGAAAGTTTTGGCATCAAGCCTAAACAGACATTATCAAGGGAGGCATAAATGGCTTTATCTGCTATTTTTGACATTGCAAAAACAGGAGTTTTAACTTATCAGAAAGCCTTGCAAGTTGTCTCCCACAATATAGCAAATGCATCAACAGAAGGGTATACAAGACAAGATGTAATATTTACAAATATAGCCTCTGGATTATCAAGCACTGCTGGCATTGCGGGAAGAGGTGTGAGAATCGAGGATATTAGGAGACTATATGATTCCTTTTTAGAACAGCAGATTAAAACAGAAAGTTCCAATTTATCATACTGGGATGTAACTTATAATGGTTTACTTAAACTGGAGAACATTTTTAATGAAGCCTCTGAGGTTGCTCTTAGTAATACGATAAATGAATTTTTTAATGCCTGGCAGGAATTAAGTCAGAATCCCGCTGGAACTACAGAAAGAGATTTATTAATTGATAAAGCCCAATATCTAACAAAAAGAATAACTGCTGACTACCGCTCCCTTATGAATGAGCGGAATGAACTCTATGTAGATTCTCAAAATTTAGTAAATCAGATAAACAGCTATCTTGACAAAATAAATGAACTAAATGAAAAAATTGCAGCAAGTCCTGGTGCTCTCGATATGAAAGACCAAAGGGATATTCTCGTAAAACAATTGAATGACATTGTTCAGATTAATTATTTTGAGGATAACGTAGGAAGATACACAATACTTCTTGGAGGTATGCCTCTCATAGATGCTGGCAGAGTTTATCATCTGAATGTGGGACTTGATAACAATCAGAATCTAAAGTTCAATGTGGAAACGGCATCGGGATTAGTTGATGTAACCTCACGTATTCAAGGGGGAAAACTTAAAGCTAACATAGATTTAAGAGATGATGTTATCCCAGATTACATGAATAAGCTTAACATGTTTGTTTTTGACCTCACAGAGGCTATAAATGCACAGCATCGACAGGGATACGGGCTTGATGGTTCAACAGGTAATAATTTCTTCAATCCACTGTACGAATTGAATGTAACAGGTGGTTCGATTGGTAATTATATTTTTAAAATTAGCAATACAAATCAGAATACCTATCATCAATATATAGTTCAATATGATGGAACAAATTGGACTGTAATTGATAACAGCACAATTCCTCCAACCTCAATAACTCCTTCGGTGACTACTTTAACTGACGGATACAGATTAAGCTTTAACGGGCTTGATTTAACTATAAACAATACATCATCAACTTTTGATTTTACTTTTCAAATTAGACCTAATACAGCATTATATTTTGATGTTGCCATAGAGGATACTCAAAGAATTGCAGCAGCTGGCCAAGACCCCACAGGTCCAAATAGTGGTGTGATGGATAATGAAAATGCAAGGGCAATATATTCATTGCTAAATTCACAGATAATAGGCAATTCAACTCCCATAGATTATTATAGAGGAATTGTTTCGGAAATTGGCGTTTTTTCAAATAGTGCAAAGGTTCAAAAAACTTTTCAAGAATCCTTAGTTCAGGAACTACAAAACAGAAGGCAAGATTTATCAGGAATAAGCCTTGATGAAGAAGCAATCAATCTTGTAAAGTACCAAAAAATGTATGAAGCATCTGCCAGAGTAATCAGAGTTGCCGATGAACTTTTAACAACACTTTTTGATATGGTGAGGTAAATATGAAAGTAACAACAAGCTTTTTCTATCAAACATTTTTTAATGATCTTAATAAACAGATTGAGGCTATGTACAAAAACCAAAGGCAACTTACAACTGGTAAAAGAGTGCTTTTACCAAGTGATGACCCTATTGCTATATCAAGAATAACTAAATATAGAGCAGAACTGGCTTCTCTTGGAGAGTATTCAAGGGTAATTGATACTGCTAAAATATATAACTCCTCAATTGAAACAGCTATTAACGATTTAAAAAATATGGTGACAAAAGCAAAACAGATTGCTGTTCAAGGTTCAACAGATACTCTCTCAGCCACAGATAGGCTTGCTTTAGCAAGAGAGATTGAGACTCTTATACAAAGAAGCATAGATACCATAAATACTAAGGTATCAAATAGATATATCTTCGCAGGATTTAAAGCTGACATTCCACCTGTAGATGAATCAACAGGAATTTACCAATCTGATACAAATCTGCAAAAAGTAGATATAAACTCCTTTCTTGATGTAGCTGTAAATCTTCCTGCGACAGAGTTTTTTACATATAGAGGTTCTGTAAACCAAGTTTTTACCCCTTACAATCAAAATGATATAGGCTCTTTGCACGATGTAGACCCTATGTCTGCCCTTCTCATGCCTAAACCTACAGGTGGAGCAATAACTGATCCAACAACAATTTTTACAACAAATGGAGGAATGCTCACTATAAAATTTGGACAAAAAAATGAGGTCACACTATCAATTCCAGCAAATGCTTCTTTAAATGATATAAGAGATGCCATCAATAATGATCCTCAAGCCTCTCAATATGTTAAAGCGTGGGTTGTAAATTATGGCACGACTGCCGATCCCGATTACAGACTTGTAATAAATAGTGTGCCTAATGGAAAGTCTGACCAGATTAGAGTATCTGTAAACTCAACTGATGCTGCAAATACAGGGCTTAATCTTCTATCTTATGACCCTACATCTTCCTCTTCAAGGATGACGCTCGAAGAAAACATAAATGGATATAATTATATAACAGACCCGACAGACCCTAACTATTACAGTTTTAACAATAACTATCTAAATGAAAATTATTATTTAAGGGCATTATATTTCCTTAAAGTTGCCCTTGAAAATAATGATCAGGGCAGAATTCAGAAGGCTGTCGGATACATGGATCAGATTGCAGATAAACTCTACAGACAACAATCAGTAATTGGTGCAAGATTGAATAAAATAGAAAATATAACCGATTATAATCTTGAAATAGAGACAAATACAAAACAGAATCTATCAAATGACCAAGACGCAGATGCTGTTAAGGTTATCTCCGAGCTCAACCAGAGAATGGCAGTATTGCAGGCATTGAGAACAACTTTTACTGATTTTTTCCGTAGTAATCTCTTTGACTTTCTGAGGTAAAAGTGTTAGTCCTTACAAGAAGGACAGGGCAATCTATAAGAGTCGGAGATGATATAGTTATTAAAATAGTAGATATTGATGGTTCTCAGGTAAAAATCGGGATAGAAGCACCGAAGGGTATTTTAATTTTCAGAGAGGAACTTTACGAAAAACTTAGGGAAAGTAATATAGAGGCATTAAAGACAGCAAAAGACCTAAATGTTGATGATCTAATTTCCCCAATATCTCCTTTGGAGTCAGTAAATAGCAAAGAATGGCAAAATAAAGGAGAACAGAAATGATAACCATTAAGACAGAACGTTTTGGAGAACTTCAGATTGATGAGAACGAAATCATTGAATTTCCTTTGGGTATCCCTGGAATTCCTTTCACAAGATTTATTATAAAGGACCTTATAGACCCGGTAAAGTGGCTTATTGCCGTTGATGACCCAGAGATTGCCCTGCTTATTATATCCCCCTTTAAATATTTCCCTACCTACGGATTTGAACTAAGCGAAGAGATAGTCTCTGTTCTTGAGGCAAAAAATGAGGAGGAGATAGAAACCTATGTGGCACTTCTAAAATACAATGACGGTGTAGCGGCAAATTTGAAATCACCTTTTGTAATAAATAGAAACAAAAAATTAGGTGTTCAGATTCTTCTTGAAGAAGATAGATACACTTTTAAAGAACCTATAAAAAAATAAAAGTATAAAGGAATTGAAAGGTTTTTTTGAATATTATGATACTAATTTTAAATAATAAAACAAAGACTTTGTAGCATATTAGAAGGCATTTTTTTCTTCAAAAAAGCTATAATAAATATATCTCCATGGATAAGAAGGATAAAATAGAAGAAATTTTTTCAAAAACTATTGATATATCTCCCCATATGCAGGTTGCAATTAAGGTTATAAATTTATTAAGAAATGATTATGTTTCAATTGAGGAGATTGATGAGTTTTTATCTCGAGATGAAGTTTTTACAGCAAGATTTCTAAAAATAGCTAACTCTCCCTATTACGGAATGAGAAAAAAAATTAAGACAGTAAAAGATGCCTTGATTTTAATTGGGCTTGATACTGCAAAGGCTTTAATCTTTGCAACCTCTACAAGATATTTGTATAAAAATTTTGGAAGTTTTGAACAAAAGCTTTGGGAACACAGTTTAGGAGTAGGTATATGTGCAAGTTTTCTTTCTGTTACCACGGGTTTTGTCGTCCCAGAATTAGGATTAGCGTGCGGAATTCTTCATGATTTGGGGAAAATTTTTATTTATAATGCTAAAAGCGACATTTATCCAAGAATCTATGAAGAATTAGTAAGAACTAAAAAATCCTCAGTAGAATTGGAAGATGAAATTTTAGGTTTTAATCATACAGACGTAGGAGCCTTTGTAGCAGAAAAATGGAACTATCCAGATGAAATAAAAAAGGCTATTCAATATCATCATACCTTTCCTTATCCTAATCCAGAAGAAAGGCTATACAAAGACATTTGTAATATTATAGTTTTATCAGATCAAATATGTTTGGATTTAGGAGTCGGATTTAAAAGAGATATTCCTTCAATTATAAATTATGCATCTATAGACTTAGATGAGAATTCTCTAAATGATTTGAAAAAACTGTTTTTAAATCAATTTAATGAACAGAAGAAGTTTTTACTTGAATAACTATAAAGTTTTATAAGTCATTTCTTTAATTGACATTAATTAAAATTAATTTTTTGGGAAGTTTTTTGCAATAGTCTGATCATATCCGTAAAGGTCCTCAAAAAAATAGAGTTTAGAATCTCTAACGAGAGTTGTAAAATATAAAATATACACGGGAATTGGATTCTTTAGGTTAATATAGAAGGTTTTTTCACTATTTAATGCTTCCTTTATCTTACTATCATCCCAGTTTTTAGTGTTGTTGTTTCCAATCAATAATAAAGCAAGAGGAAAGGCTCTTTCTAATCTTATACATCCTGAACTAAAAGCCCTTTTATTCCGTGTGAAAAGTTTTTTATCAGGCGTATCGTGGAGATAGACATCAAAATTATTTGGCATATGAAACTTTATCTGACCCAAGGCATTACTCTTACCTGACTTTTGGACTAATCTGAAATTAAAATTTTTCTCATCCACATTACTCCAGTTCACAGAAGATGAATTAATTTCCTCACCATCTAAGTAAACTTTTATATTCTCTCTTGTCAGATAATCGGGATTTTTATTTAGTCTTGGCAGTATATCTTTCACAGCTATTTTATGTGGTATATACCAATCGGGATTTATAATTATCTTGGTTACTTTGCTAAAAAGTAAAGGTGTGGGTCTAAAGTCATCCCTGTAGTTTTTACCAACTATTATACGACTTTGTAAGAGTATATGACTTTTATCATAGAGATTAAGCTCAAATGATGGGATATTTATCCATAAAAATTTTTCACCGAAACTTTCAGGAAGCCACCGGTATTTCTCAAGATTTAACTTTATCTTTAATATTCTTTCTTGGGGTGATAAATTTAAGGCTTGTATTGTGTTTCTTCCTATCACAGCATCTGCTTCTATGTTGTGCAATTGCTGAAATTTTATTACTGCTTCCTTTAATTTTTCATCGAATAATATGGATTCTGAATAAATATCAAGATATCCAAGAAGATATAGCCTCTTTCTTATTAATGGTACAGATGGATGTGATTCCCCTGGTTTTATCTTTCCTTTTATCTCTATTCTATTCCATTTTTCTTTGTCCAATAAGGCATAGTACTTTAATAAATGTTCTCTTAAAAGTCTATAATTTTCATATTTTGGAGAAAGCTTGTCAAAGAGTGTTGATAAATTATCCTGTTTAATCAATTCTGCAAGAGTCTGTATTACCTTGTCTTCTTTTTTAGGGAAATCCCATTTTTCAAAAACCTTAACTGGATTTATAAACCCATAATAAGAATGGTAAGAAAGTTTTATTAGAGCGTTCGTAAGTTTTAATTCATTGTCAGTGATTGACCTGGAAAGATCGATTCTATAATAAGAAGGTTCTAGTCCCTCAAATTTTGATTTTTCAATGAGCCTCTTAAATTCATCTATTCTTTTTTCATTCCATACTGGCTGAAAGTCTATAAGTTTATATAGAGCTATAATTTTTTCACAAGACAAGACCGCAGGACTACACTTTTTAAGAGAATTCTCAATAGCTTCAGAGGCAAAAGTTTTATTTGAAAAAGTAGACAAAAATAAGAATTGAAACACAATAAGAAGTATCAAAAAAAATTTATTACTCATATGAAATTTTTTTGTATTTAATCTTATGCTCATCTTTCCTTTAATTACTTATTATAAAATAAGCTAACTTTTGTAAATGAATTAATTTTGAAAAGAATAAAGGAGAACCCTTTTCATTCAATCTTGAGATAATCAATTTAATTACTTAAATCAACCTTAATAACAATTTGTTTGCAGTAGGTAGGAGTTAGGAGCTTTTTATTTACGGGGTGGACGGGACTTGAACCCGCGGCCTCTTGCGTGACAGGCAAGCGTTCTAACCGTGCTGAACTACCACCCCATCTTTGCCACATGGGCGGAACAGGTTTCGAACCTGTGACCTCAGCCTTGTAAGGGCTGCGCTCTCCCATCTGAGCTATCCGCCCGTATTTATTAAACTAATATAATATTGAAGAGTTTGTCAAGAAATTAAGCAGGTATTTAAAATTTTTATTATGGATTCACAGAGTTTTTTATTATAATTTATTATTATGATTGTGAGATCTTTCCCCGAAAAGCTTTCTGTGGAAATAACCACAAGATGTAATTTGCACTGTGAAATTTGTCCTAAACAAAGTCCCAACTATAAACAGCCTGAAATGGATATGGAGTTTGAAGTTTTTGCTCAACTTATCCCACTATTCCCCTATATGAATAGTCTTGTTCTAAATGGAATAGGAGAACCTCTTTTACATCCGGAACTTGAAAAGTTTATCTCTTTAGCGAAAGAGAATATGCCTGAAAGTTCAAAAATAGGTTTTCAGACTAATGGAGTTTTGCTTAGTGATGGTAAGTTGGAAGCCCTTTTAAAGGATGGATTAAATAGAATATGCATTTCCATAGATAGTCTCATACCTGTAAAAGGACTTCATGACTCTGAATTTGCTAAAAAGGCACTCGAGACTGTATATCGTGCTAAAACAAAGGGGTCTCAAGGACTTGAGAGCGGGATAGAAATTGTTATCACAAAAGACAATCTTCATCAGATTGTGCCAACTATTATGGAGGCTTTGAAATATAAAATAGATTTTATAATCCTCAGCCATCTAATTCCCTATTCACCAGAATCAACAAATCTCGTTGCCTATGAAACAAATAATGAGGAAGCGGTAAGAATATTCAAAAAATGGCGAGATAAATTGATTGAAAGAGGTTATACCATAGATGACTGGTTGGAACAGATGAAAAAGAAAGCCCTGCCTGAATTTTTTCCAGAAGATAATGAGCCACTAAGGTTTTTTAAATCTATGTATGAAGAAGCTGCAAGCAAAGGCATTACTCTCCATATGAATAATCTTATAAACAGAGATGATCCATTAATTAGAGAGGTTAGTGGAGTTTTAGATGAGGTTTTTTTGATAAGCAAAAAAACGAATTTATCAATCCAGATTCCCAGAACAAATCCTACCCCTAAGCGTAAATGTGATTTTCTTGAAGAAAAATGTTTATTTTTAGGGGTTGATGGTGAAATATCTCCATGTTACTTTCTCTGGCATGATTTTACTTGTTATGTTGCAGGATTGAAAAAGTCTGTTAAAAGGTGGTCTTTTGGTAATGTTAAAGAGAAAAATCCTTTAGATATATTCAATTCTTCTGATTATAGAGAGTTTGTTAACTCAGTTTTAAGATACGATTTTCCCTATTGCTATGACTGTAATTTTGCTCTTTGTGACTTAATGGAACTTGAAGATTTTCTTTATGACTGTTATACAAACTATGTTCCCTGCGGAGCATGTCTTTGGTGTGGTGGATTGTTCTACTGTATGATATAATTTTAAAAAGTTACAAAAAAGGAGGTTTAGTATGAAGATTTTAAGAATTAACATGAATGAAGACACACCAGTTGCAAAGTTTGAAGATTTAGGAGATTACGAAGGACTGGGCGGAAGAGCTCTCACCTCAGCAATTATCTCAAAAGAAGTAGACCCAATCTGCCATCCATTAAGTGCTGAAAACAAACTGGTTATAGCTTGTGGTCTTCTTGGTGGAACAGCTGCTGCTATGTCAGGAAGAGTTTCTGTTGGATGTAAAAGCCCACTTACTGGAGGAATCAAAGAGGCAAATGCAGGTGGACAGGCTGGACAGATTATGGGAAGGCTTGGAATTGCAGCAATTGTTCTTGAGGGAAAACCAAAAGGAGAGGATACCTATAAAATCTACATTAGTAAAGATGGAGTAAAGATTGAAAAAGATAACACTATTAAGATGCTTCCTAACTATGATTTAATTGAAAAAATAAAAAAGGAATTCGGAGAAAAAATTGCTTGTGTTAGTATCGGCTCCGCGGGTGAAATGAAGCTTTCAGGAGCTTCAGTGGCAATTACTGATATGGAGCTAAGACCTACAAGACATGCAGGCCGTGGCGGTGTTGGTGCTGTAATGGGTTCAAAGGGAATAAAAGTAATTGTCCTTGATGATGCAGGAACCACACCAAGACAACCTAAGGATTCTGAAGCATTTAAGGATGCAAATAAACGTTTCGTAGCAGGACTTCAGAAACATCCTGTCACAGGTCAGGGGCTACCTGCCTATGGAACAAATGTACTTACAAATATCGTAAATGAAGTTGGAGCCTATCCTACTTATAATTTCAAAGAGGGACGCTTTACAGGTGCAAGAAAGATAAGTGGAGAGGTGGAAGCAGAACTGGAAAAACAAAGAGGTGGAAATCCTACTCATGGTTGTCATAGAGGATGCGTGATTCGCTGTTCAGGAATTTATCATGACAAAGATGGCAATTATCTTACAAAACAACCTGAATATGAAACAGTTTGGGCACTTGGGGGAAACTGCGGCATTGATGATATAGATAAAATCGCCATGATGGATTTCTTATGTGATAATTATGGTGTTGACACTATTGAGATGGGTGCTACAATAGGAGTTGCCATGGAAGCAGGATTACTAAAATGGGGAGATGGAGATGGAGCAATTAATTTGCTTCATGAGATTGGTAAAGGCAGTTACTTGGGAAGAATTATTGGTAATGGTGCGGCTTTTACGGGGAAAGCCTTTGGAGTAGAAAGAGTACCTGTGGTGAAAGGACAGGCACTTCCAGCTTACGATCCCAGAGCAATTCAAGGCATTGGAGTTACCTATGCAACAAGCCCTATGGGAGCAGATCACACAGCGGGGTATTCAATTGCTCTCAATGTATTAAAAACTGGCGGATTTGTTGATCCCCTTAAGCCTGAAGGCCAGGTAGACCTTTCCCGTAATCTTCAGATTGCAACAGCCTTTATAGATTCAACAGGTATGTGCCTATTCATTGCCTTTGCTCTTCTTGACCAACCAGAGACAAATCAAGCTTTGGTTGACATGATAAATGCCTTTTATGGCTGGAATATGAAGGATACTGATGTTGTAGAGTATGGTAAAAAAGTCCTAAAATTTGAAAGAGATTTTAATCTACGGGCAGGCTTTACAAAACAGCATGATAGACTTCCCCGATTCTTCTACAAAGAGCCTATTCCTCCTCATAATGTAGTATTCATGGTAAAAGATGAAGAGCTTGACCAGCTTTTTAACTGGTAAGCATTTTTAATGCTCAGGATGGCGATATTCCCATCCTGAGCTAATTTATAAAATATGAAATCAGTTGTAAAACTCTTTGGAGGTTTAAAATCAGGTAAGGATTTCAATAAAAATGATGAAGGAGATATAATTTTTGAGTTTTCAGGTTCTATTACAGTGGCTCAGTTAATAGAGCTATTAGAATTAAATAAAAAACCTTTTATTGTCGTTGTCAACGGATGTATCCTACATGAATTATCAACTACTATAAAAGACGGGGATGTAATAAGTCTTTTCCCCCCAATTGCAGGAGGAAGTTCCTTTTAATGATCAAATTAAGAGAACTTTTTTTATCCTTCCTAAGGATTGGTTTTACTGCCTTTGGTGGTCCTGCTATGGTTGCATATATTAGAGAACTTGCGGTTGAAAAAAAACAATGGCTTGATGGAAAAACTTTTCAAGAAGGAGCCGCTCTTGCTCAAGCAGTCCCAGGAGCAACAGCAATGCAGATGGCGGCCTATGTAGGATTTAAAGCAAGAGGCATCTTAGGGGGTTTAGTAAGCTATTTAGGATTTGGATTGCCTGCTTTCATTCTTATGCTTATTCTCTCTGTTTTTTATGAGAAGACCCATTCAACTCAAACAGTTATATCAATATTTGAAGGGCTTCAGGTAATAGTTGTAGCGATTGTTGCAAATGCTGCATTAAGCTTTGCAAAGCCCATTATAAGATCAATTGGTGAAATTGCAATTGCAGTAATTTCTTTCATCCTTTTTATCCTAAAAATGAATCCCTTTTTTATAATCATAATTTGTTTCTTTGTATCACAGATTTTTTTTAGAGATAGAGCTTCTTTTGAGGAAGTTGACTCAAAAAATTTTAATTTTAAAGGATTATTTATTCTGTTCATGATTGTTTCTCTTCTTATATTTTCTCTTCTTTTTATTGATAAAACCCTTTTCTCTCTTGCTCTAACAATGATTAAGATAGACCTTTTTGCCTTTGGTGGTGCTTATGCATCCTTACCGTTAATGTTGCATGAATTTGTCTACAGACTTGGATGGATTGATCAAAAGACTTTTATGGATGGAATAGCTCTTGGTCAGGTAACTCCAGGTCCGATTGTAATTACTGCTACCTTTATAGGTTATTTACTAAAGGGTTTTGTGGGAGCTGTGGTTGGCACTGTGGCTGTTTTTACCCCCTCTTTTTTGATTATGGCTTTTGTTTCAGAAATAAGCAGTAAAATAAAGAATTCAAGAATATTTATCAGAGGTAAAAGAGGGCTCCTTGCATCCTTTACAGGGCTTCTTCTTTTTGTAACAGTAAAGTTTATTGGTAATATTGACTGGAGTCTAATAAAAATTTTAATGGTAATTGTTTCCTTCGTTGCTTTGTTAAAAAAAGTTAGTATCTTTTATATAGTTATTGCGGGAGTTTTATTGTCGTTAATTTTCTATTAATTCTTTAACTAATTTTTCTTATTCTTAATCTTAATGAATTGCTCACTACAGAGACGGAACTAAGAGACATTGCCAGGGATGCAATCATAGGATTTAGAAGCGGTCCACCAAAAACATAAAGTAATCCTGCTGCAACTGGGATGCCGATTAAATTGTAAATAAAAGCCCAAAATAAGTTTTCCCTTATGGTTTGAAGGGTGAGTTTGCTTAATTTAATAAGCACCGGAACTCCCTTTAATCCGCCTTTCATGAGAGTCAAATCTGCTGTATGGATTGCTATATCTGTTCCGCTTCCCATTGCAATTCCCACATTTGCTTCTGCAAGAGCTGGTGCATCATTTATGCCATCACCTATCATAGCAACGATTTTTCTGTCAACCACTCTGAATTTTCTTACAATTTTTGCCTTTTCATTAGGCAATACTCCTGCAAAATATTTTTCAATTCCAAGTTTCTCCCCCACATTCTTTGCAGTAGTTTCGTTGTCTCCTGTTAAGAGAATTACTTCAATATCCATTCTCTTTAATTCCTTAATAGTTTCAAAGCTTTCTTCTCTTAATGGGTCTGAAATAAAAAATATAGCCTTTATTTCATTATCAATAGCCACATAAACTGTTGTTGCAGGTTCTGGGTACAAAATTTCTGGTAAAGCAATGTTTTTTTTCTCCATCAGTTTTCTACTCCCAATTTGAACTTTTCTTTTGTTGCCTTTTGAGTCGTAAACAGTAGCCAAAACTCCTCCACCAGCTACTACTTCAAAGGCTTCAGGGTCAGTAGGGACAAAACCTTCTCTCATACAGTGCCTAAGTATTGCCTTTGCAAGGGGATGTTCTGAATATTTTTCAGCAGAAGCAGAAATTTTTAAGATTTCCTCTTTATCCATTTGAAAATATTTAGCTTCCTTCACCTCGGGTTTTCCCTGTGTAAGTGTACCTGTTTTGTCTGAAAAAAGGATTTCAATTTTACCAATCTCCTCAAGCTTTTCTACATTTCTTATGAGAATACCTTCACGGGCAGCTCTTCCAGTGGCAACCATGATTGCTGTTGGCGTTGCAAGTCCGAGCGCGCATGGACAAGCAATTATTAAAACAGCTATGCTGTTGCTTAAAGCCATTGAAATCTCTCCGCCAAGCAACATCCACAGAATAAAGGTTAATGTGGCTATTGCTAAAACAGAAGGAACAAAAATAGCAGAAATTTTATCTGCAAGTCTCTGCACAGGTGGTTTTCCTGTTTGTGCTTCTTGTATTAGTTTGATTATCTGACTTAAAAGTGCCTCTTTCCCTACTGCTTTTGCTTCAATTTTCACAACACCGGTAATTAAAATTGTACCTCCTATGACTTTATCTCCAACCGATTTATCTAAGGGGATTGGCTCTCCTGTAATCATAGATTCATCAGCAGTTGCTTCACCCTCTAAGATAACTCCATCTACTGGGATTTTCTCAGACTGCCTTACCAATACAATGTCTCCAACTATAACATCCTCAATGCCTATTTCTTGCTCTTTTCCATTTCTTATAACTACTGCTTTCTTGGGTTGAAGTTGAATAAGTTTTTGTATTGCCTCAGAAGTCTTGGCTTTTGCTCTTTCTTCAAGGGTTCTACCAAAAAGTATGAGGGTAATTATTACTGCAGAGGTTTCAAAATAAAAATGCGCTTCTCCATGACTAAAAAGAAGAATGAAGAGACTATAAAAGTATGCCGCATTTGTTCCAAGACTTACAAGACTGTTCATGTTTGCAGTGCCGTGTCTGAGCGCAATAAAAGCAAGCTTGTGAAATCTCATCCCTGTAATGAACTGGACTGGTGTGGCAAAAATTATTTGAACATAACCTTCTTGCAAAAAAGGGAGATGAAACATGCTTCCGAGAAAAACAGGTAAAGTCAAGATAAAGCTTATTATGAAGTCTCTTTTTAGTTTTTTGAATTCCTTCTTTTTTTCCTCTTGTGCTGATATTGTGTCTGTATATTTTTTTGCCTCTATTCCAAGAGAGTTTATTGTAGATAAGATTTTCTCTTCATCTATTATTGTAGTAATGTATTCAATTAGTAAACTTTTGGTGACAGTATCCCCCTTAGTTTCAATAACTCCCTCAAGCTTAGAAACTCTATTCTCAAGAAGTCTTTCAATTTCAGCATCCATTTCACTTAATTGAAGATAGAGTTTTGCTTTGCCAATATCATATCCTGTTGCCCTTATGATGCTGATTAAACGATTTATTTCAACGTGTTCTTCTGCCTCAATCGTGGCTTTTTCGGTGAGTAAATTTACTGAGGCATTTCTGACTCCTTCTACTCTGCTTAATGCCCTCTGAATTGCCTGAGCACAGGCTGAACAGGTCATGCCTTTGATTGGTATTTCAATATTTTTTGACATTTGCTTTATTTTTACCCTTATGAGTTGTATGTGTCAATCGTCACAGGGTAAGTCTTAATAACAACACAATACATAATGAGATTTCGATAGATAAAGACTATTTCTTTGTATTTTTATATTATCAGATGAGATAGTTTTCCATTCTCAGTTTTTGAAGAGCTTAGAAATTCATCTATTTGCTCAATCAGAAAATCTTCATGCAGACATTTTTTTTCTTCGCATATAAAAGGATAACAGGGAGGACAGTTCTTGTCTCTTATAATCCAAAAATTTTCACCTATCGGATGCCATACATGAGGGTCTGAGGGACCGAAAATTATGATTGAAGGGATACCAAGATAGCTACTTAAATGACTTACTCCACTGTCAAGTCCAATGTAAAGAGAAGATTTAAGGAGAGTCTTTGCCATATCAATTGGATTTTCGAGGTAAAGGTAATTTTTATAGAATTTTGAAAGTTCCCTTTCAGCTGGTCCGAGAATGTAAAGAATCGTGAAACCTCTTTTTTGAAGAAAATTTTCTAATTCTAAGAAAAAAGAACTTTCTGGATTTTTCTTTTTAGAACCACTTCCAGGATGAATAATGCATAGATTAGGTGTTTTTTCAACATTAAAACCAAGTTTTAAAATTTTTGAAAAGTATTCATCTGATAAATTAAGTTCCTTAAGATAGTAATCAACTATCCATATTTTTTCATCTGGTATGGGATTAATATAGATTGAATCATCCTGAAATTTAAAAATCTCCTTGTTGCCTGAAAATATTATTTTAATATCAAATTTCCCAGTTGGTTCATAAAATGTGACTTTTTTACATAAACCAGCCTCTTTGGCAAGTAAAAAATATTCAGGATTTCCCCATACAGTAATCTCATATCCCTTTCTTGTAAGCACTTCAAGAACCGGATAAATTAAAAGACTGTCACCTAATCCAGCAATGCGATAAATTAGAACTTTCATGATATAATTTTAAATCATGTTTAAGATAAGAACAAATCGTGGTGAAGTTTTTGAAACAGATGGACAAAGTATTCTCGAGGTTTTGCAACATAATAATATTTATTTACCTGCATCTTGCGGAGGTAAAGGAAGTTGTGGAAGGTGTAAGGTAAGAATTTTAGAGGGAAAAGTAAGTTCAAGATCCAATTTTGGAATAACAGAGATTGAAAAAAAGGAGGGATATATCCTTGCCTGTCAGAGTTATCCAGAGGGGGACCTTTTAGTTGAAATCCCTCAGAAGCTTATAACAGTAAGTGAGAGAATATCAAAGGTAAAGGCAGACCTCTTAGAAAAAATTTTTTCTGAAAATGCTCAGTTATTTCAACCTTTGCTTGAGAGATTAAATATCTCTATTACTCCTCCCACAATTGAGGATTTTCGGGCAGATTTTGATAGATTGCTGGAAACAATCGGAAAGAAGCTTAAAATAACAAGAAAAGATGGTGAACAACTTGCAGATTATTTAAGACAGAAGAGCTGGAGTATCAATTTGGCAATACAAGATGATGAAATTATTAGTTTTCTTGAGCCTGAAGAGAAAATTTATGCTTTAGCCTTAGACATAGGAACTACAACAGTTGCTCTTGCATTAATTGATATAGAAAAAGGAGAAATAATTGATATTGCCAGTTGTTATAACTCCCAGATTGCCTATGGAGATGATGTTATAACAAGAATTGTCTATGCAATAGAAAATCCTAAGGGGTTAGAAAATTTGAGAAAATCCATTGTTAACGATATAAACGCTCTTATAAATACATTACTCATTAGACACAAAGATGGCAAAATTTTATATGTTGTTATATCTGGTAATACTACCATGTGTCATCTTTTCTGGGGATTAAATCCTAAATACATAAGGGAAGAGCCCTATGTTCCAGTTTTCAATCATTATCCCCTATGGAGAGCTTCAGATGGCAGAGTTAATCTTAAAAATAATGTGCCCTTATATACAGTACCTTCTGTGGCAGGTTACGTAGGAGGAGACATTGTATCAGGAGTGTTAGCCACAGAAATTTATAAGGATGAAGAAATTGGTCTTTTTATCGATATAGGGACAAATGGAGAAATTGTCGTAGGTAATAAAGACTGGCTTGTAACAGCATCTACATCTGCTGGTCCCTGTTTTGAAGGAAGCGGAATTAGTTGTGGAATGAGAGCTACAGAAGGAGCCATAGAAGCCTTTAGCTTTTGTAGTGAAAGAGATATCTTTGAAATTAAAGTAATAGGAGAAGAAGCCCCTATAGGTATTTGCGGTTCTGGAATGATTGATATAGTCTCAGAACTTTTTAAAAGTGGGATAATTGACCAAAAAGGTAGATTGCTACAAGACTCTTCAAAATATGTGGATTTAGTAGAAGGAGAGTTGAGATTTTTAATAAATGCAAACTGCTACATTTCTCAAGCAGATATTGACAATATTATCCGAGCAAAGGCGGCAATTTATGCGGGGATTTTAACTGTTTTGCATGAAGTAGGTATTAACGAAAAGGATATATCAAAGGTTTATCTTGCTGGAGGTTTTGGTGAGTTTTTAGATGTAAAAAAGGCTATTGATATAGGAATGCTTCCAAATATTAGTTATGATAGATTTATTTTTCTTGGAAATACTTCACTTACTGGTGCAATTCTCTGTATTTTAAGTAAAGACCTCAAAAAGAAGGCAGAAGAGATTGCTTATAAAATGACCTATTTAGACCTTTCTCGGTCAAAGCTTTTCATGGATGAATATGTGTCAGCCCTTTTCTTACCTCATACAGACATAGAAAGATTTAAAATTCATAGCGATTAAGTTTAAAATAAAACTTGTTTTATCCTTAGTGATCGTAAAATAATTGTAGGAGGGAAGATGAAAGTTTATAATACTTTAACAGGAAAGCTTGAGGATTTTGAGCCTATAGAGAATAAGAAGGTCGGTATTTATGCTTGTGGAGTTACAGTTTATGACCTTTGCCATATTGGACATGCAAGAAGTGCGGTTGTTTTTGATGTCATTGTAAGATATTTAAGATACAAAGGCTATGAAGTTAAATTTGTAAGAAATTTTACAGATATTGATGACAAAATCATAAATAAAGCAAATAAAGAAGGAATATCATGGAGAGAAGTAGCTGAGAAATATACAGAAGAATATTATAAAGATATGGATAGATTGGGGATAACAAGAGCTGATATTGAGCCAAAAGCAACAGAACATATAAGTGAAATGATTGAAATCGTAAATACTCTTATTGAAAAAGGTTATGCCTATGCTGTTGACGAGGGAGAGGCAAAAAGTGTTTATTTTGCAGTGGAGAAGTTCGCTGAATATGGAAAACTGTCCAAAAAGAAAATTGAAGATCTCATGCATGGTGCGAGAGTGGAGGTTGATGAAAGAAAAATAAGCCCCCTTGATTTTGCCCTTTGGAAGGCATCAAAGCCTGGTGAACCCTGGTGGGATTCTCCCTGGGGTAAAGGCAGACCTGGATGGCATATTGAATGCACTGCTATGTCTTTAAAGCATATTGGAGAAACCCTTGATATTCATGGTGGTGGTGCTGACCTCATATTCCCCCATCATGAAAATGAAATTGCCCAGTCAGAGGCTTACACTGGAAAGGCCTTTGCAAAATATTGGATTCATAATGGTTTTGTTACGATAAATAAGGAAAAAATGTCAAAATCTCTTGGGAATGTGCTCAACATAAGAGATATTCTTAAAAGATATGACGCAGAGGCATTAAGGTTATTCCTCCTTTCAAGTCATTATCGTAGCCCCATAGAGTTTGACCATGAATACATAAAAGAAGCAGAGGCTATGCTTGATAGATTTTATAGCACTTCTTTTAGGATAGAGGAGCTTAAGGTTTCTCAGAAAGGTGCATCAGGAATAGTAGTAGAATTAAAGCCTCTTTTTGATACTTTGAGAGGAAAATTTGAGGAAGCAATGGATGATGACTTTAATACAGCAAAAGCCATAGGTATTCTCTTTGAATTTATTAAAGAATTAAATCGTTTTATGGATAAAAAGCCTTCAGGAGAAGATGAAGTTTCCCTTATCAAAGAATCTGAAAGGATTCTTAGAGAGCTTGGAGGAGTTTTAAATCTTTTCCAAAGAAAATCAATTGATTGGTATAGAGATTTACTTAAAATAAGGAAAATAGATATTTCTGAAAATGAAATTGAAAAGCTTATCCAGGAAAGGGCTCAGGCAAGAGTAGAGAAAAACTGGCAGAGAGCTGATGAGATTAGAAATGAACTTCTCAAAAAAGGAATTATTCTTGAAGATAAACCTGACGAGACAATATGGAAAGTAAAAATTTAATATATATTTACGGAGTAAATCCTGTAGAGGAAGCTTTTAAAGTAAAAGAAGCGATCAAAGAAGTCTACATATCAAAAAATAGAGTAAAAAAACTTGTCAAAATTGTCGAACTCTCTGAGAGATATTCAATTCCATTAAAAATCCTAGATGATTCATTTATTGACAGAATGGTTAAAGGTTTACATCAGGGAGTTATTGCTAAAGTCAAAACTAAGCAAACCATATCTCTTGATAGAGCCCTGGAAATTCCCAATGAGAAAAAGGAACCTGCCTTTTTCTTAATTCTTGACCTTATTGAAGATCCACAGAACCTCGGGGCTATCTTAAGAGTTGCTGATGCAGCTGGTGTTCATGCAGTAATTTATCAAGAAAGGCGTTCTGTAGGAATTGTTCCATCTGTCTGGAAAGCCTCTGCTGGAGCTGTGTGGCACACAGCGCTTGTTGAGATAAATAATATCAAATACGCCATAAAACAGCTTAAAGAGGAAGGCATTAGAGTTATTGGAGCTGAGGCATCAGGTTTTAATGTTTTTTGGGAGAGCGATTTCAAACAACCCATTGCTTTAGTTGTAGGTTCTGAAGGTAAAGGAATAAGACAAACTGTTTTGTCTCTCTGTGATGAAAGAGTTAAGATACCAATGAAAGGTAAAATTAATTCTTTAAATGTATCAGCAGCGACTTCTATTTTATTATTTGAAGTTTTAAGACAAAGGAGTTTATTTTCCGAGTAATTCTTTATATTGTTTGTAGATTGACTGATACTCTAAATATCCTCTTTTAAAAATTGGATAGAAGTTATTTAGGTCTTTAGTATTAATTACTAATTCTGCACCCTTAGCAAAGGCAGAAAGTCTGTCTAAGCTTTTTAAATTTTCTCCTATAATTATAAGCATCATTTCTCTTCTTCTATACATGGGTAAATTAGTAATCCATTGAATTAATCTGTTGTTTTGAGGTTTCTCATCAGCAAAATTCTCATTAACTACTACAATAGCTATTTCCTCGGTTTCGAGTATGTTAAATGCTTCTTCTAAGCTTAAAGTGATAAGAGATTCAATATTTATAGTTTTGAAGGCTAAGGCTAAAATTTTTTGTATTTCAGGGTCGTTTTCACAGATTAAAGCTTTAGGCATTATATACCTCTTCTCATCTTTTTGTCATATTCTGTATCTATTTTTAAACCCTCTATATCAGTAGTTTTTTCGCCTCGTTGAGCCTTAATTTTATCTATCTCTCTTGTTACTGTAGATTTTCTTGAGGAAAAAGCCACTGCCGTTTCCTCTGTAATCAATCCCTTTTTATATAAATAAACTATTGATTGGTCGAAGGTATGCATACCAACTGCCCCTGATGTTTCAATTATATCATAGAAGGTTTTCTCTGCTGTTTCACCATTTATTATGAGGTCTCTGATTCTTAAATTTTTTCTCATGACTTCTGTGGCAACAATTCTACCACCACCTATTTTGGGTAATAGCCTCTGGCTTACGACCCACTTTAGAGTATCGGAAAATCTTAATCTAATATAAGTTTCATCCTCTGGTGGAAACATTCCAATTGCTCTTCCTATAGTCTGTCCTGCATCTGTAGTATGCATGGTGCTCAATACTAAATGACCTGTTTCTGCTGCTTGCATGGATATTTCAAGAGTATCTCTATCTCTTATTTCACCAACAAGGATTATATGAGGTGCTTGTCTTAAAGCGGCTCTTAATCCATCTGAGTAATGAGAGAAATCTATTCCCATTTCTCGTTGATTAAAGGTAGCTTTCTTGTGAGGATGCAAAAATTCCACAGGGTCTTCTAAAGTAATTATGTGACATGGTCTTGTCTCATTAATTATATTAAGAATAGCGGCTAAGGTTGATGATTTACCAGAACCTGTCGCACCAGTGACAAGAACAAGTCCCATTCTTTCATTTGCAATTTCTTTAACTATATCAGGGAGTCTAAGCTCTTCTACTGTTGGTATCTTAATAGGTAATTTACGCATTACAACTGAATAGTTACCTCTTTGAGAGAAGATGTTAACCCTAAATCTTGCCTTGGATATAGAATAGGCAAGGTCACAATATCCTACATGAATTAAATTATCAACCAATCTTTTTTGATTGCCCACTAAGGTTAAAGCTAAATTTTCGGTATGAAAGGGTGTAAGAACTTCTATCGGAGTTTCTTTAAGATATACTGGTTTAAGCTCACCCCATAACATTACCTGCATAGGTCTTCCAACAGTAAAAACAATATCTGATATTTCCTCATGATAATCGCAGAGTTTCTCTAAAATAAAGTCTATTTCTTGCTTTCTCATACAAATACCGTTTCAGGGGTTTCTGTTAAAAATTTTATAAATTTTTGCTTATCTGCTGCCCGTTCATAGGCATCTTCTGGAGTAATTTTCCCTTGCTGGAGTAAATCAAGAAGGGCATCATCCATTGTTTGCATTCCAATTTTTTTACTTGTCTGTATAATGGATAGTATTTGATGTGTTTTATTTTCTCTTATAAGATTTGCCACAGCATAGGTATTAATCAAAACTTCGCATACAGCAACTCTTCCTTTACCATCAGCCTTTTTAAGTAGGGTTTGGGCTACAACTGCTTGTAATGATTCACTTAAGGAAGTTCTTATTTGAGCTTGCTGTTCTGGGGGAAAAACATCTATTATTCTATCTACTGTTTTAATTGCTGAAGAAGTATGGAGTGTACTAAATACCAGATGTCCTGTAGCAGCAGCTTCTAAGGCGAGCTGTATTGTTTCAATATCTCTCATCTCACCTACTAATATAATATCCGGGTCTTCTCTTAAAGCTGCTCTCAAGGCTTTTGCAAAAGATTCTGTATGAGTTCCTATTTCTCTGTAAGATATGACGCAACCCTTATTTGGATGAACAAACTCTATAGGGTCTTCAATAGTTATTATTCTTTCTTTTCTTTGTGTATTGGCATAGTCAATTATGGCTGCTAAGGTAGTAGATTTACCAGAACCCGTTGGGCCGGTCAAAAGAACAATACCTTTTTTAAGCATAGCAAATTTTTTAAGCACTTGAGGAAGCCCAAGTTCATCAATTGTTTTTATCTCATTGGGAATATGTCTGAAAGCAGCTCCAATACCTTCTTTGTGCATAAAATAATTAACACGAAAACGAGCTACCCCTGGAATCTCATGGGCAAAGTCAAGATCTCCTGTTTCCTCAAAGATTTTTATTTTTTCTTCGGGAGTTATTTCATAAAGAAGCTTTCTTAATTCATCATTGTCAAGCACTTTGTATTGAACTCTTAATAAGTCTCCATGAATTCTCAATACAGGTTGACTACCAGCTATTAGATGAAGGTCACTGGCTTTGTTCTCTAACATTAATTTGAAAAATGCATCTATCTTGGCCATTGTTAGTAGATTATAACACAAAAATTACGAAAAGTTTTTAATTTTTTTTATATGAGTTATAATAGAAAATTATAACAATTAGGAGAATCAATGCCTGTAGACCTTATTATATTTGATCTAGATGGCACAATTGTTGATACTTGCGAAGATATAACAGTTTCTCTTAATTTTTGTCTTAGGAAATATGGGATTTTAGAATTTACTAAAAATGAAGTAAAAAATATGATTGGTGAAGGTGTAAAAAAATTTATAGGGAAAGTCCTTGAAAAAAGAGGTCTATCTGAGGATTTATTGGCGGATATCCTTGACTGTTTTGTCAGTTACTATAAAGAACATATTGCAGATTACACAAAACCATACCCTGGAGTCATAGAAACTTTGGAGAAGCTTCAGGGTATAAAAAAAGTGATAATATCAAATAAGTTAACAACGCTTAGCGTTAAGACATTAATTAGTACGGGTTTAATTAATTACTTTGATTTTGTTGCAGGGAATGATTTCTTTCCAGAACAAAAACCTTCTCCCTTACCCCTGTTAGAAACTATTGAAAAGTTTCAAATTAAAAAGGAAAATGCTCTTATAGTTGGAGACAGTAACATAGATATTGAAGCTGGTAAATCAGCTGGAATCAAAACTGTTGCAGTTACTTATGGATACAGAGATAAACATTTATTGAAGGATGCAGATTTTACAATAGATAAATTTCAAGACCTATTAAAGATAATAGAAGAGCTATAGAATGAGTTATTTCATTGTTTTTGCTGGTAAAGGTGGTACAGGAAAAAGCACTCTTGCAGCTTTAACAGTAAGATATCTTAGGGACAAATTTTTAAAGCCTATTCTTGCTGTTGATGCAGACCCTAATTTTTGTCTCCCTGAACTTTTAGGAATAGATAATTTTGAAACTCTGGCTGAGGTTAGGGATAATGCCTTACAAAGAAAACCTGAGGGTATGTCACTTAATGATTGGCTTGAGATTGAAATAAACAGAATTGTTGAAGAATCTGAAGGATTTGATCTTCTTGTAATGGGAAGGCCTGAAGGAAGTGGTTGTTATTGTGCTGTTAATAATGTATTGAAGAGGATTCTTCTTGAGATTGCGGAACAATATATATATATAGTGGTTGACAACGAAGCAGGAATGGAACATATAAGTAGGGGAATTGTAAATAAAATTGACCTTCTTTTCATTGTAGGAACTCCAGCAAAAAGCAGTATTCAAGCAGCCTTAAGAATTAATCAACTTACCAAAGAATTGGGTATTGAACCTAATAAAAAGATTTTTATAATCAATCAAGCAAATAAAAGACTGGAAGAAGAGGAAGCCCTATTAAGAGACTTTAAGAAAGTGTTTTATGTAAATTTTGATGAAAACGTAAAAAGAATAAGCGAGGAAGGAAAAAGCATTTTTTCTCTTCAGAAGGATTCATTGATAATAAAAAATTTATATGATTTACTGGAGGAAGTGATTGAACGATAAATTTCAAAACCTTGTTGAAATAGTGGAAAAACTTCGTTCAGAAGAAGGTTGTCCATGGGATAAAGTTCAAACTCATGACACCTTAAAGAGATATTTACTCGAGGAGACTTATGAACTTATTGAAGCAATTGAAAAAAAAGATTTCAAAGGGATGAAGGAGGAACTGGGTGATTTACTTCTTCAGATAGTTTTTCATAGTAAGATTGCAAAAGATGAAGGCAAATTTGATATAAATGATGTAATTGATACAATTTCAACAAAAATGATCAACAGACATCCTCACGTATTTGGTGAAGCCTCTTTTGAAACCCCAGAAGAAGTTCTCTTCCAGTGGGATGATAGAAAAAAGGAAGAGGGAAAACTTAGAGACTCTATCCTTGAAGGAATTCCTATTGCATTACCAGCCTTATCCCGAGCATATAAGATACAGTCAAGAGTTGCAAAGGTTGGATTCGACTGGGACAACGTAGAAGGAATTTTTGATAAACTTACCGAAGAGTTTAATGAGTTGAAAGAAGCTGTTGAATCAGGAATCAAGGATAAAATAGAGGAAGAAGTGGGTGATGTTTTGTTTAGCATTGTAAACATCGCCCGTTTTTTGAAAATTGACCCTGAAACCGCTCTCAGAAAGACAAACCAAAAATTTGAAGAAAGATTTAAAAAGCTTGAAAAGCTTGCCAGTGAGAGAGGAAAGTCCTTCAAAGAAATGACCCTTTCAGAAATGGATGCACTCTGGGAGGAGATAAAAAAGGAAGACTAAAAATTTTTCTTTACTTTTTCAGAATGAGCATGTTATAAAAGATTAGCTTTGCATGTAGCGAAGTTTTTAGTACCTACCGTAGGTGGGGAGATTAAAAGGAGGTTGTAAGAAGTATGGCTTTTGAAGGACGTGTTAAGTGGTTTAATGAGTCAAAGGGATTCGGATTTATTCAGCAGGATGGTGGAGGAGATGTCTTTGTCCATTACACATCAATTAAAGGTGATGGATTTAAGACCCTCAAACAGGGTGACAAAGTTAAATTTGACGTTGTTGAAGGAGACAGAGGACCAAAAGCAGTTAATGTAGAAAAAGTCTAAAAAACCTTAGGGGGACTTTTGTCCCCCTTTCATAAATTTTTCAAAATGCCTCTTCCCCGATGGGTCAAAACTCAATTAAAAGAAATAAAGAAAACACAGAATTATTTTAAAAATCGCAAACTAAATACTGTCTGTGAAACATTGAGATGTCCAAACAGAAGTATTTGTTATCAAGAACCAACAGCAACTTTTATGATTATGGGTAATGTATGCACAAGAGGCTGCAAATTCTGCAATGCTGAAAAAGGCAATCCTGAACCCTTAGACAATTCAGAGCCAGAAAGAGTTGCTAAAGCAGTGCAAGAGATGTCTTTAAAGTATGTTGTTATAACTTCCCCCACAAGAGATGACCTTTCTGATGGCGGGGTAGAACATTTTTCTGAAACTGTTAGAGAGATAAAAAAATATAATCCTCACACTCTTGTAGAAGTTTTAGTGCCGGATTTTAAAGGGAAAAGAAGTTCTGTTGAAGCTGTGATAAATTCAGAAATCAGAGTTTTTGCCCATAACATTGAAACTGTTAAGAAATTTTACGGAAGTATAAGAAAAGCCGATTATGACCGTTCCATAGACATTCTTCGTTTAGCAAAAGAGATTAATCCAGAGATTATCGTAAAGTCAGGGTTTATGTTAGGACTTGGGGAGACCTTAAAAGAAGTCTATGAAACTTTGAAAGATTTACAATCTGCAAAATGTGACATTATTACAATAGGTCAGTATCTTCAGCCTTCAAAAAAAGCTTTACCTGTAGTAGAATATATAAAACCAGAAGTCTTTGACGAGATTGCAGAAGCTGCTATTGATATGGGATTTAAGGCAGTGCTTAGCGGACCACTTGTGAGGAGTTCAACTAGGGCTTATGAAATATATTCAGCAGTAAGGGAGGGAAAATATGGAAAATTTTGAATTTTTTAATCCCACAAGAATTCTCTTTGGAAAACAAGCAGAGCAAAAAATTGGCAAACTCCTTAAGAAAGATGATATAGAAAAAGTGCTTTTTGTATATGGTAAATCTTCCATAAAAGACATAGGACTTTATGATAGAGTTGTTAGCTCTCTCAAAAAAGAAGGAATTGAGTTCATAGAGCATGGAGGAGTAAAGCCAAATCCTGTGCTTTCTCATACAAGAGACGGGATTGCAAAGGCAAAGAAACACAAAGTAGATGCTATTTTAGCAGTTGGTGGAGGTTCTGTTATTGATGAAGGAAAGACAATCGCTGTTGGTGCTAAAACAGATAAAGATATATGGGAGTATTTCAAAAGAGATAAAGTGATTAAAAAAGCTTTGCCTGTATATGTGATTCTAACGCTTGCAGCCACAGGAAGTGAGATGAATGGTTTTGCTGTAATTACGAATGAAGAAACAAAGGAAAAACTATCAATTACCTCTGAACATATTTTTCCAAAATTATCAATCCTAAATCCTGAATTAACATTTACAGTATCTTCTCAATATCAGGCTTATGCGGCAGTGGATACAATAGCGCATGTTATTGAATATTATTTCAGTGGACAGTATTGTCCCAATCTTCAAAATAGATTAATTGAAGGTCTTATAAAAACTGTCATAGAAACTACAGAAATTATTCTTAATGAGCCTCAAGATTATAATGCTCGTGCAGAGTTTATGTGGTCTGCCACCCTTGCCCTAAATGGATTGACAAGATTGGGAATAAAAGGAGGGGAGTTTCCCAATCATATGATAGCTCATTCTTTAGGGGCTCTTTATGACCTACCTCATGGTGCATGCCTAAGCATTGTGATCCCTGCATGGATGAAATGGTATAAAGATAAAAATTACGAACAATTTGAAAGATTTGCCGAAAAAATCTTCAAAGTTAAAAGCGCAGAAGAGGGAATAGATAACCTTAAGGCATGGTTTAAAAAAATAGGAGCACCAGTGAGTCTTAGAGACGCAGGAATTGATGCAAGTGAAATGAGCAGCATTATTGAAAATGCCTATAATATAGCTGTTGTATGGGATATGGCTCAAAAATATTCAAAAGAAGTATTGACAGAAATACTAAAAAATGCAAATGATTAAATAAAAAACGGAGGATATAAATGTTTGATTTTCCAAGAATTAAAAGACTGCCACCCTATGTATTTGCTGTTGTAAATCATTTAAAAACTGAACTTAGGAAAAAAGGCGAAGATGTAATAGATCTTGGCATGGGGAATCCTGACCTTCCAACTCCAAAACATATTGTTGATAAACTCTGCGAAGCTGCAAAATTAGGGAAAAATCACAGGTATTCCGCAAGCAGAGGGATAACTCAGCTTAGATGTGCAATTTCAGAGTGGTATAAAAGAAGGTTTGATGTAGACATTGACCCCGAGACCGAGGCTGTCGTTACAATTGGTTCAAAGGAGGGGTTAAGTCATCTTTTATTGGCTGCAGTTCAACCTGGTGATGTGGTTTTGACTCCTTCACCTGCCTATCCAATTCATCCTTATGGAGCGATAATTGCTGGTGGCGATGTAAGGACTTTTGATATATGTCCCTGCATGGACTTCTTCGGAGAGCTTGAGAGAGCCTATAAAAATTCTTGGCCTCGACCAAAAATATTGATAATAAATTTTCCTCATAATCCAACTACGGCAGTTGTTGAAAATCTTGACTTTTTTAGAAAAGTTGTTGATTTTGCTAAGGAAAATAATATTATGGTTATTCATGATTTTGCCTATGCAGACCTTGTTTTTGATGATTATAAAGCACCAAGTTTTCTGCAGGTCCCCGGTGCAAAGGACGTGGGGGTAGAATTTTTCTCAATGACAAAAAGTTATTCAATGGCAGGATGGCGAGTAGGGTTCTGTGTGGGAAATAAAGAGATAGTTGGAGCATTAACAAAAATTAAAAGCTATCTTGACTATGGGATGTTTCAACCTATTCAGATTGCCTCAATCGTAGCATTACGTGGTCCCCAGGATTGCGTTGAAGATATAAGAAAAACCTATGAACGAAGAAGGGATGTGCTTATTAAAGGATTAAATCAGGCTGGTTGGAAGGTAGACCCTCCAAAGGCAACAATGTTTGTATGGGCAGAGATTCCAGAGCCCTTTAAAAAAATGGGTTCCCTTGAATTTTCTAAATTTTTAATTAATGAGGCAAAGGTTGCTGTTTCTCCGGGCATAGGCTTTGGTGAAGGAGGAGAAGGTTTTGTAAGATTTGCTCTTGTAGAGAATGAACACAGAATAAGGCAAGCTACTAAAGGAATTAAAAAAGCCTTAAACTTTGTACCTTTTGTTAAAAAATCAAAGAAAGCAGTTTAGGGAGGTCTAATGAAAGAGCTGAAGGTTGGAATTATTGGTTTTGGTACTGTTGGTACAGGAACAGCAAAAATTCTTCTCTCTCAGAGAGAGTTAATAAAAAAGAGAACAGGTATAGATATTATTCTTAAGAAAGTTGCTGATAGGGATATTGAGAGAAAACGTGAAATTACTCTACCAGAAGGAGTTCTCATACCAGATGCATGGGAAATTATAAAAGATCCAGATATTGATGTAGTTGTTGAGCTTGTAGGTGGCATTCATCCAGCAAAGGATTTTATCATGGAAGCTTTAAAAAATGGTAAGCACGTGGTTACAGCAAATAAAGCTTTACTCGCAGAAGAGGGTAATGAGATTTTCTCTCTTGCAAAGGAAAAGGGCCTTCAGCTTGGTTTTGAAGCAAGTGTTGGCGGAGGAATTCCTATAATAAAAGTTATGAGAGAAGGGCTTGTTGCCAACAAAATGCTTGCTATTTATGGAATAATCAACGGTACAACAAATTATATCCTCACAAAGATGACAGACGAAGGGATTGACTTTCAAGATGCTTTAAGAGAGGCGCAGAATCTTGGTTATGCTGAGGCAGACCCTACGCTTGACATCGAAGGTATTGATTCTGCTCATAAAATTACCATACTTGCCTCTTTAGCCTATGGAATCCCCCTTAGTTTCACAAAGATTTACTGTGAAGGAATAACAAAAATAACTGCTCAAGATATAGCTTTTGCAAAAGAATTTGGTTATAAAATAAAACTTCTTGCCATTACAAAAATTCTCAATGGAGAGATTGAAATAAGAGTTCATCCAACAATGGTTCCTGAGAATTATCTCATTGCAAAAGTTGATGGCGTATTTAATGCCATATACGTTGAAGGTGACAGCGTGGGAGCAACTCTCTATTATGGTAGAGGTGCTGGAAGTATGCCAACAGGAAGTGCTGTAGTATCAGATATTGTTGATATTGCAAAGGGAGCAAATCCTCTTCCCCTTGATTTCTCCGAAAAATTGGGCATAAAACCAATTGAAGAAATAGAAAGCATGTATTATTTCCGATTTACTGCCCTTGACAGACCAGGAGTGCTATCTAAAATTTCAGGTGTCTTTGGAGAGCATAATATAAGTATTGCTTCAGTAATACAAAAAGGAAGATCTAAAGCTGGAGCAGTTCCCTTAGTTATTCTTACTCATAAAGCTAAAGAAAGGGATGTATTACAAGCTCTTGAGAAAATAGACAAACTTCCTGTAGTTGCAGCAAAAAGTGTCTTTACAAGAGTTGAAGGACAGGAGTCCTGAATTTTTGAGATATCACAGACAAATAATAATTCCAGAGATTGGTAAAAGGGGGCAAGATAAACTCCTAAAATCAAAGGTATTAATTGTAGGTGCTGGAGGACTTGGTAGTATTGTCGCCTATTATCTTGCCTCTTCAGGAGTAGGATATATTGGAATAATTGATCCTGATATTGTTGAGTTAAGTAATCTTCAACGGCAGATTCTTCATAAGGAAGAACATATTGGCATGCCCAAGGCAATCTCTGCATTGATAAATTTAAGAAAACTTAATAGTGAGATTAATGTTCTACCCTATCCCGATGAAATAAGCAAAAAAAATGTTTCTCAGTACTTTACTTCCTATGACCTTGTTGTAGCTTGCCCTGATAATTTTAAGACGAGAGTTATCCTAAATGAGGCATCTTTCAAGTTTTTAAAGCCTCTTGTAATGGGAGCAGTTTCTGATTTTGAGGGACATGTTTTTGCTATAATTCCTCCAAAGGGTCCTTGTTATAATTGTCTTTTTGACGATGCTCAGGATGATGACATTGAAAGAGGGATTTTAGCTCCAGTAGCAGGGGTAATAGGTTCAATTATGGCAATCGAAACAATTAAAATTTTGCTAAGTTTTGGCGAAATATTGCATGGGAAAATGCTTTTATATGATGCTTTAAAAGAGAATTTTAGGGAAGTAAAATTTCTGAGAAATCCTTCCTGTAAAATTTGTAAATAATGTTGAAGATTAGAAAAAAAATATATGAAGAAATGATAAACCACTGTATTAGTTCCTTACCCTATGAAGCCTGCGGTATTCTTGCTGGAAGAGAAGAGGTTACTCATATATATATGATAAGGAATATTGAATCCTCCCCTGTAAGCTATTTTATGGATCCCCTTGAACAGTTGAGAGCGATTAAGGATATGAGAGAGAGGAATATAGCGATGATTGCTATATATCATAGTCATCCCTGGGGAAATGCCTATCCATCTCAGAAGGATGTGGAACTTGCTATTTATGAGGTTTATTATGTGATTATAGCAATAGAGCCTAAAATAGATGTTAAAGCTTTTGTCATAAAAGATAATAAAATACAACAGACAACCTTAAAAATAGAATAGGATGATTACTAAAATAAAATATATTTTATTTTTCCTTTTTCTATTTTCATTAGGAGTTTTTGGTGCTTATGTTTACTGGCTTTTTTCTGACCTGCCAGATATTAAATCTCTTGAAGGATACAGACCATTTGAATCCTCCATAGTATACTCCTCCGATGGACAAGTTCTCACAGAATTTTTCTATGAAAGAAGGAAATTCGTGCCTCACTATGAAATTCCTGATGTCATTAAAAAAGCCTTTATTGCTGCAGAGGATATCAGATTTTACAAACATCCAGGAGTTGATATTCTCGGAATAATTAGAGCTCTTTACAAAGATATTAAAGCAGGAGAGATTGTAGAAGGAGGAAGTACAATAACTCAACAACTAGCAAAGATGTTATTTCTCAAGCCAGAAAAAAGTATAACAAGAAAAATAAAGGAGGCTATTCTCTCTATTCAGATTGAAAAAAAGTATACAAAAGACGAAATTTTAGGATTATATCTAAATCAAGCTTATTTCGGAAATAGAGCTTATGGTATAGCAGCAGCAGCAGAATCTTACTTTGGTAAGTCCTATCAAGAACTTAATATAGCTGAAATTGCTCTTCTTGCTGCCATGCCAAAGGCGCCTTCATCTTACAATCCCTTTAAGAAACCAGATATTGCCTTGAAGCGAAGAAACTTGGTGCTTCAGAAAATGTTTGAGGAAGGTTTTATTACAAAGGAGCAATACGATTCTGCATTAAATATTCCTCTTCCAGAACATCCCCACTGGAGAAGGTTTGAAGCTCCCTATTTTGTGGAGACATTAAGACAGGAGCTTGAAGCAAAATTCGGAGAAAGACTTTATAAAGACGGCTTAAGGATTTATTCAACCATTGATTACTCTCTTCAAAAGAAGGCAGAAGAAGCTGTAATAAAGGGTATTGAAGAGATACATAAAAGAGTTAAACCTCAGGTTCAGGCTGCGTTGATTGCCATAGAACTTAAAACAGGATTTGTAAAAGCTTTTGTTGGAGGAAATGATTTCTGGGAGACTCAGTACAATAGGGTATATTCAATGCGTCAACCAGGGAGTGCCTTCAAACCTTTTGTTTATGCTGTTGCTTTAATGGAAGGGTTTAGTCCAGATGATACAATTCTTGACTCACCTGTCAGCTTTCCAGGTGCAATAAAGGGAAAAATTTGGAGTCCGAGAAATTATAACAACGAGTATCATGGTGTTGTCTCTCTCCGTAAAGCTATAGCCTTATCTCTAAATGCAGCTACAGTAAGGCTTGCTTCACAGGTGGGTATTAAAAATGTTGTTGAATTTGCAGAACAATGTGGGCTAAAAACAAAAATTCATCCCTATCTATCAACGGCCCTTGGAGCATCAGATGTAAAACCCATAGAACTAACAACAGCCTATTCGGTTTTTGCAACAGGGAAGAGATTAAAGCCAATTTTCTATGAAAAGATTACAGATCATAAGGGAGTAGTGATTGATGAAAATAGGCCTGAAATGGAAACACTTCTAACAGAAGAAATAGTTGAGCCAATGAGAGAGCTTTTAAGAGAGGTTGTTTTTTCGGGAACTGCTCAGAAAGCAAAAGAACTTGGAAGAGATGTATATGGGAAAACAGGCACTACCAATGATTTTTCAGATGCCTGGTTTGTAGGATTTGATGACAATCTCCTTGTGGGGGTATGGGTTGGAAGAGATAATCATAAACCAATCGGACCAAAGGAAGCTGGGGCAAGAGCTGCCTTGCCTATATGGATAGAGTTTATGAAAGGGGCAAAGCCTCTCTGATGAATGTTAAAATAAAAAATGGGTAAAATTATCACCGTAGTAAATCAAAAAGGTGGAGTAGGTAAAACAACAACTACTCTTAATCTCGGTGCATCTCTTACAATAGAGAAGAAAAAAATTCTTCTTGTTGACTCAGATCCTCAAGGTAATCTTACCACTGGATTAGGAATAGATAGAGGAAAGCTAAAAAAGAGTCTTTATGACCTTTATATTAATTCTTCCCTTCCTACGTCAGTATGGATTAAAACGGACATTGAGAATCTCAGGTTAATTCCCTCAACAATAGACCTTGTAGGGGTCGAGGTGGAGTTAATTCAAAGGGAAAAAAGGGAGTTTCTTCTTCGAAATATACTTTTACCAGTAGCAAAGGACTTTGATTATGTTTTAATAGATGCTCCTCCTTCACTGGGATTGCTTACTTTAAACTGTCTTGTATCAGCTCATTCTATAATAATTCCTGTTCAATGTGAATATTATGCTTTAGAGGGACTGGGATTGCTTATGAAGACAGTAGAACTTGTGAGAAATTTAAATCCTAACCTTCAAATAGAAGGTATTTTGCTTACTATGTTTGACATAAGAAATACTCTTTCACGGCAAGTTGCAGAGGAAGTGAGAAAATTTTTTGGTAAAAAAGTTTATAATACAGTTATTCCAAGAAATGTTACACTGGCTGAAGCTCCAAGTCATGGAAAGCCGGCTGTTTTTTATGATATAAGGTCAAAAGGTTCACAGTGTTACTTAAGTTTTGCAATGGAGTTTATGGCAAATGAAAAAAGCACTTGGTAAGGGACTAGAGGCATTAATACCAAAAGGAGAATCTACAGATAAAGGGCTCTCCCTATTAGAGGTAGAAACAGAGAGAATTCTTCCTGGTGTAGCTCAGCCGAGAATAGGTTTTGATGAAAATTCTTTAAAAGAACTCGCCCAATCAATTAAAGAAAAAGGAATTATTCAACCTATAGTACTGTCAAGAGTGGGTGATGGCACTTTTAGAATAATAGCTGGAGAAAGAAGATGGAGAGCCGCAAAAATAGCAGGACTTAATAAAATTCCTGCCATAATAAAGGATGTCTCCCCTTCAGAAGCTGTAGAGATTGCTCTTATTGAAAACATTCAAAGAGAAGATCTTGATGCTGTTGAGACAGCTAATGCTTTTGATAGGCTTATTAAAGAATTTAATCTAACTCAAGAAGAACTCTCTCAAAGAGTAGGAAAAGATAGGGCTACAATCTCAAATTATCTTAGAATTCTCAGACTACCTGAAGAAGTTCAGACTCATTTAAGAGGGGGTTCTTTAACACTAGGACATGCAAAGGCGATACTTTCAATAGAGGATATTCAAAAGCAGAAAGAATTATCTCAGATAGTAATCAAAAAATCCCTTTCAGTCAGACAGACAGAGGAACTTGTAAGGAGATTAGCAAAACCACAGATAAAAAAACAAGAAAAGAAAATTCCCGAGATAGAAGACCTTGAAGATAGACTTACCAGCGAATTGGGTGCAAAGGTAAAGATAAATCATAAAGGTAAAAGGGGAAAACTGGAAATATTTTACAACTCCCTTGATGAACTGGACGGCATAATAGAAAGATTGATTAAAGTTCGATAGTTTTTATCCATATCTTTGCCTCAAATAAATGAACTCATACATAATACAAAATAGATAAAAATGGATAAAGCTTTTATAATTTTTTTTATAACCTACATTATTATTGCTCTCGGACAACCCCCTTTATTCAGAATTGACAGAACAGGAGCAGCAATTATCGGTGCATCCTTTATGGTTGTCTTTAAAATTTTATCTGTTTATGATGCCTATGAAGCTATTGATTACAAAACTATTGTTATCCTCTTTGGAATGATGGTTTTAATCGCAAATATAAGATTGTCAGGATTTTTTTATATTATTGAGAATATTATTTTAAAAAAGATAAAGAATCCTTTTAGCTTGCTTTATACTATAATTTTCGTATCTGGAATTTTGTCTTCCTTTTTTATAAATGATACAGTTTGCTTGATTTTTACTCCCTTCATTCTTGAGTTGACAACAAGACTGAATCTTAACCCTAAGCCTTATTTATTAGCTCTTTGTATGTCTGCAAACATAGGTAGTGTGGCTACAATTACTGGCAATCCCCAAAATATTATAATTGGTGCTGCTTCTGGGATAGGTTATGGAAAATTTTTTATAAAATTATTTCCCGTTGCGATTTTAGGGCTACTTATTTGTTGTATTCTCATATCTTTTTATTATAGAAAAGAAATATTCAAGAAAATAGAGAATATTCCTCAAATTAAATATAGATATAACAAAGCTTTAGTTATTAAATCTTTTTTTGTAGCCCTTTTAACCTTGATATTATTTTTTGCTGGAATACCAATGGAAATAGTTTCAGTAGGAATTGCTTCCTTTCTTTTAATTACGAGAAGAATAAAACCTGAAAAAGTTTACAGTCTAATTGATTTTAGATTGTTAATACTTTTCATAGGATTATTTATTGTTATCAAGGGATTTGAAAAATCTGAAGTTTTTACCGAATTTGTTGATTATGCTTCCATGATAGTTAAAACGCCTGTTACTTTGATTTTATCATCTACAATCCTTTCCAATATTGTAAGCAATGTGCCAGCAGTATTGTTGTTTAAACCTCTGATAGGTAATATGAGCAATACTGAGTTTGCTTGGCTTTGCCTTGCAATGACTTCCACTTTAGCTGGTAATCTAACAATCGTTGGTTCTATCGCGAATATTATCGTTATTGAATCTGCTTCATCAAGGGTAAAAATTTCCTTTTGGGAATATCTTAGGCTTGGTATTCCTGTAACGGTAATTACTATTGCAGTCGGCTTCTTGGTACTTCGTTTTTTAGCTTAATCAAAGAGATTTTTTCTCAACTTTCTGAACACTTTTTAGTGAAAAGAATCATTTTCTGAATGGTTTCTTCAGATAAATCATGTTCCATTTTATGTACATCTCTAATTGCCGCCTCATGGCTGACATTTAATATTTCAGTAAGAAATTTATAGAGAATTTTCTTTTTGTTTTCAATTTCCCTCGCAACCTCAAGCCCCTTTTCAGTAAGGGTTATATAACCGTATTTTTGATAGTTTATGAGTCCCTTTTCAGCAAGGCTTTTTGCAGCAATTACAACGCTTGAAAGCTTGACATCCCTTTTTTTGCAATGTCCTTTATTCTTGCAATTGGAACAGTCTTGAGAATTTCAAAAATATCGTAAATATAATCCTAAAGATTCTTAGTCATCTCTAATTTTGTTTCATTAGTCAAATTAAATTATAACAAAAATTTGTCCTTTGCATTACTTCATGATACCCCGCTACCAGAGCAACATTCTTTTTCTTATTTTATACTTTTTCAATATCAGCAAATAAGGTAAGTGGCGTTATTTTTAGCATTCTTTAGAAATTAAAAGTTAACCTAACACCAAATATGTTTCCTGCTATACTGTTTTGGAAATCCCTCGTAGTATCACGAAGATACTGATAGTCCAGGGTAATGTATGTGCAAAATGTTCTATGACTGTATAGTTTAAACTTTATATATACCTCAAATACCTGACTATGCCTGAGTTCCTCATTTTTTGATGGACTCTTAAGATAAGCATATACAAATGCTGCCTCATCATCTTGCGCGTGCAAAGTTAACAATTTTGTACCTTAATGAATGAGCTACCTTGTCAGTAAAGAGAACAATTGCATCAACCTTACCAATCTTTTTCCCTATGCCTTTTGCGGGCTTTGTAAAAACCTTCAAACTTATTCCTCTTTGACTTGCCTCATTTAAATAGTGCCTTTCAAGCCTGTCCATTCCTCCAAGCAATATAATACTCATAAATACCTCCATATTTGAAAACTTTAATGAAGTTTTAATTATCTAATTTTATTTAAATAAAAAATTTTATCAAGAAAAAAAATTATTTATTAGATTTTTAAAACTTTGAAAAAATTTAATAGCGGTTGTTAAAAAATTTTGCCGGGATTCATGATTTCTTTTGGATCAAAAACTCTTTTTATTGCTTGCATTAATTCTATGTTTTTTCTTGAAAGTTGTATTTCAATGTAAGGTTTTTTTGTTATTCCTATCCCATGCTCACCTGATATGGCACCGCCGAGAGAAACAGTCAGTTCAAAAATTTTTTTAACAAGTTCAAACCCTTTTTTTCTGCTCCCTTCATCATTTTTATTGACGAGGATGTTGACATGGATATTTCCATCTCCAGCATGTCCAAAAGAAACTATGGGAATTCTATGTTGCTCTGAAAGCTCTTTTAGGCTGACAAGAGTTTTTGCCAGATTATCTATTGGAATTGCGATATCGATATTGATTTTTTCTTTATCTTTCATTTTGAGAAGGCAGGGAGAAATGCTTCTTCTTGCTTTCCAAAGATTTTCTCTTGAATAATAGTCTGTGGCTACTTGAACTTCTCCCCTAAATTTTCTTACAGTTTCAACAATCATTTCTGCTTGTCTCTTTATTGAGGTAGTTTCTCCGTCGAGCTCGAGTAATAGCATTGCCTCTAAATCCCTTGATAGTCCTATTTCCCTATTAGTTTCAATAATGTCGATACATGAGCTATCGAGAAATTCTAAGGTTCTTGGAATTATACCAAGGCTAATAATTTTTGGAATGCACTCTCCAGAATTTTGAAGATCTGGAAAACTAATAAGCAAGGTGATAATCTCTTCCGGTTCAGGCAAGACCCGGAGTGTTATTTTAGAGATTATTCCGAGAGTTCCTTCTGCTCCAATTAGGAGTTCCTTTAATTCATAACCAACAACTCTTTTAACTGTCTTTCCGCCTAAGGTTACTATGCTACCATTAGGTAAGACTACTTCAAGCTCCATTACATAGTTTCTTGTAACTCCGTATTTGATAGCCCTTGGACCACCAGCATTTGTGGACACATTACCACCAATTGAACAGTAATCCATTGATGCAGGGTCAGGTGGATAAAAAAGTTCATAAATCTGAACTTCTTTTTGAAGGTCTCCATTAATAACCCCTGGTTCTACTGTAGTGGTAAAATTTTTTGAGTTTATCTCCTTTACTTCTCTCATTCTTTCAAGGCTGATTACAATGCTTTTGGGGAATACTGGCACAGCACCACCGGCCATTCCTGTACCTAAACCTCTCGGGACTATTTTTAAACCTCTGTTCGCAGCCCATTTGACAACTTTTGAAATTTCCTCAGAGCTTTTAGGCCAAGCAACCAATTCGGGTATATTTCCCTGAGCATAGGAGGAGTCGTAACTATAACATAGAAGGTCTTCCTTTATGTCAGATATATCAATTCCCTTAATAAAATTTAGATCTTTCATGCATAATCCTCTGCTTCTTTTAATTCTAAGGAAATAACTGTTGAAACCCCTTCCTCCTGCATGGTAACTCCATAAATATAGTTTGCCGCTTCCATCATTATTTTATTATGGGTGATTATCAGGAATTGTGTTCTATCACTTAGGTTTTTTATCAAATTTCTAAACCTTAATGTATTTGGATCATCTAAAGGCGCATCCACCTCATCAAGTATGCATACAGGAGATGGTCGAATTGAAAGGCAAGCAAACATAAAAGCTATGGCAGTCAAGGTTTTTTCTCCGCCAGAAAGGAGATTTAAACTACTCATCTTTTTCCCGGGAAGTTGAACATTAATTTCTAATTCTGATTCAAGAATATTACCTTCATCGGTAAGAACTATTTCCGCCTTACCTCCACCAAAGAGTTCCTGAAAGAGGAAATTAAATTTTTCTTTAAGTATTTCCGATGTTTCTCTTAGTTTTTTTCTTGTGAGAGTATTAATTTTTTTGATAGCTTCTTCGAGTTCTTCAATAGAAGTTTTGATATCCCTTTGCTGATTTAACATAAAATCATATCTTTCTTTAACCTCTTCGTACTCCCTTAAAAATTCTATATCCACATATCCTATATCCTTTAGTTGAGCTTTTAATTGTGATATTTTCCCTTTAGCTAAATCGTAATTTTCTATAGGTTCTATTTGGTCTTTTAGGATATCTTTCCCATAAAGATTGTATATTTCATTCCATAGATTTTCAAGCTTAATTTTTAATTCACTTTCTTTAGCTTTTTTATCGCCGATTAGGACTGTAATATTTTGTAATTCCTCATTTATCTGATAATATTCTCTCTCAAGTTTATCAATAATTATCCTTACCTCTTGTAAATTTTTGAAAAGCTTTTCCACTTCATTTTTTAAATTTTCAATTTCCTTATTAGTAATCTCTAATTTATTGAGTTTCTCTGTGTATTCAATCCTAATTTGATTTATTTTTCTTAGACTTTCTTCTATCTCCACTTCATTTCTATTTTTTTTGGACAAAAGTCTTTTCATATTCTCATTTAGTCTGTCTCTCTCTCCATTTTTGCTATTTAGTCTTTCTTTAAGAGTAGATAATTCTATTTTTTTAGTTGAAAGAGATTCCTTTTTATCCTCATTTTCCTTGAAAGCATTGGCTTGCTCCTGCTTCAATTCTTCTATTTTTGCTTCTGTTTCCTCTATTTGAAAAGATAAATGTTCGATTTCTATTTTAAGGTTTTCAATTGTTTTTTTAGTTTCCTCTATCTCTTGCTGCAAAGCTTTTTCTTCCCTTTCCATAAATTTAAGTCTTTGCCTCATCGCCTCCATCTCTTTAAGCATGCTTTTGTGATTTTCTTCTGAGCGAAATAAATCATTGTTTAAGTTGTTAATTAGTATTTTTTTCTTTTCAGTGATATCTCTTAATTTTTCTATTTCTCTTTTGCTTTGAGAGAGCTCTTTTTCAAAAGTTTCAATTTCCTTATTAATTTGCTCTCTCTCATTTTTTAACTCCTCTAAAGTCCTTTTCTTTTTTAATAGTTCACCACTTTTCCCTATTTTAATAAAGCCATCTGGATAAAGAACCTCCCCTTTTTTTGTTATAAAAATAGAATTGGGAAATTTTCTTTTTTGTTCTAAAGCCTCTTTTAAGTCTTCTACAATAAAGGCATTTTCGAAAATGTCAAAATTTAATGATTCTTTTATTTTTATAAATTCTTTAATGCCTTTCAGTTCACAGGAGACTGTTTTTGTATGGATATCCTTTGGTAGATTTTTTAGAAAGAAAAATTTTCTTCTATCGGATAATTTTATTTGGTTAATATCCTCTATTACTGATGCCTTTAGCTTTTCTTCGAAATATGTCTCAATCAAAGTTTCACCTTCCGGGGATACATCAATGCATTCAAAGAAAAGTTTATCTTCTCTGTCTTCACTCCAAATTTCTGATGCTAAAGCTTCAATTTTACCATTAATCACTGCTTCTTGTTTCTTTTTTTCTATTATTTTTTTGTTTTTATCATCAACCATATTTTCTAAAAGAAATATTTTGTTGTTCACTTCTCTTAACTCAGAATTTTCATTTTGCAAAGAATTTCGGAGATTTTTTATTGTTAATTCTTTGTCTAAGCACTCTCTGTCCATATTCTCTATCTTTTGAATTATCTCCTCCTTTTTGAACAGGAGAGCATTTATTTTGTTCTGATTGTTCTCTAAGGTTTTTTTAGAGGATTTATAGAAATTTTTCTTGTTTGCCAATTCTGTTGTAAGATTAAATAAATATTTTCTCTCCTTTTCAATATCTTTTTCTATTTCTCCAGTCTTTCTTTGGAATTCTAAGAGATTTTCTTCATAGATAATTATCTCATTTTGAATCTCTTTTAATTTTTTCTCTATATCCTGAACGATACTTTCATTTTCTTTTAGCTCTCTCTGCAATCTTTCTATTTCATTGGAAAGGAAAGAATTTTCCTCACGCAACTTTTCTATTCCCTCTGATTTATTTTTTTCTTCCTGAGAGAGCAAGGCTAATTCCTTTTCTATCTTTGCCTTTTCATATTCTTTCTGTTTATTTTCCATTTCTTTTCCCTGGATATTGTTCTCAATGGCATTAATTTTTATTTTTTGTTCTTCCATTTTAATAGTAAGTGTTGTATTTTCTTTCTTTAAGGCTTGTTGCTTGTTTTCGAGACTTTGTAATTCTTCCTTTAATTTTTTCAGTTCATTGAGAAGCCATAGGCTTTCAGCCTTGGAGACCTTTAATTCCAACTCTGTCATTTCATTGAGAATTTTTTTATACTTTTCAGCCCGTTTTGCCTGTCTTTCAAGTAGAGAGTATTGCTTTTTAAGTTCTCCAAGAATGTCTTCTATTCTCTGTAGATTATCTTTTGCTGATTCCAGTTTTACTTCAGACTCTGCTTTCTTCATTTTATAAAGAGAAATACCTGCACACTCTTCAAGGAGAGATTTTCTATGGGAAGGCTTTGAAAGAACTTCATTTATTTTTAATTGGTCAATAATTGAGTAGGTTCTTACATCAACACCTTCTGAAAGAAATATTTCTTTTATATCCTTTAATCTTGACTGTTTTCCGTTGATGATGAAATAGGATTCTCCTGTTCTATAAAACCTTCTTTTTATCTCTATTTCGCGACTTTGTGGGGTATTGCCATTTTGAGATTCTTCCTCTATATGAAGAAGCATGGAAACCTCGGCAAGAACCTTTTCTTTTTTTGAAGCAGAACCTTGGAAGATAACCTCTTCCATTTTTTCGCCTCTCAGAATTCGGGGGTTGTGTTCCCCAAGAATCCATCTAAAGGCATCTACAATATTACTCTTTCCAGCTCCATTAGGCCCTACAAAGCAAGTTATTCCTTCGTTAATTTCTATCTTTGTTTTATCAGGAAAAGATTTAAAACCATTAAGTTCAATCCATTTAATCCGCATTAAAATATTTTAGCCTATTTTTAATTTAAAAGCTTTAATGTGAGCATAAATTTTTTTTATTTGACCAAAAAGGTATAACTATTTTACTGTTGATAGACACAAAATTTTATGGTATAATTTCAAAAAATCTTAAAAGCAGGAGGAAATTATGACGAAGAAGTATGACACACCTTTATTGGATGAGCTTGAAAAGGGCCCATTCCCAAGCTTCGTTACGGAAATGAAAAAAGCAGCTGCTAAAAGCGAGATGGCTGCAGATGAACTTGGTCAGTTAGAAAAAAGTTTCAGAGACAAAGTAACTTACTGGAAACATGGCGGAATAGTCGGCGTAAGAGGATACGGAGGTGGAGTTATCGGAAGATACTCTCAGTTAGCAGATCAATTCCCTGGAGTTGCACACTTCCATACAGTCCGTGTTAATCAGCCTTCAGGACTTTTCTACACTTCTGAAACAATGAGATTTTTCTGTGATTTGTGGGACAAATATGGAAGTGGTTTAACTAACTTTCATGGCTCAACTGGAGATATAATCCTATTAGGAACAGTAACAGATAATTTAGAGCCTCTTGCTACAATTCTTAGCCTTAATGGTTTTGATCTTGGTGGTTCCGGCTCTGCAATGAGAACACCAAGTTGTTGCGTAGGACCAGCAAGATGTGAATGGTCAATGATTGATACCCTTGATATTACCTATGATTTAACACAGGAATTCCAAGATGAACTCCACAGACCACAGTTCCCCTATAAGTTTAAAATCAAAACAGTTGGCTGTCCAGTTGACTGTAATGCATCAATTGCCCGTGCAGACCTTTCCATAATAGGAACTTGGAAAGGACCTATAGCAATTGATCAGGATATGGTTAGAGATTACGCAAAGAAGGGAATGAACATCCAGGAAGAAATAGTTAATTTCTGCCCAGGTAAGTGCATTACATGGGATGGAAATAATCTTACTATAAACAATAGCGATTGTTTCCATTGTATGAATTGTATTGCAAAACTTAAAGGAGCTTTAAAGCCTACACCACCATTTGGTGCAACCATTCTTATAGGTTCAAAGGCACCATTTGTTATTGGTGCTACCCTTTCTTGGGTAATCGTTCCATTTATGGAAATGAAACCACCCTATCAGGAAATAAAAGACCTTATCAGAAATATGTGGGATTGGTGGAATGAATACGGAAAGAACAGAGAGAGAATTGGTGAGCTTATTATTCGTCGTGGAATGAGAGAGTTCCTTGAAGTTTGCGGACTTGAACCAACACCTGAGATGGTTAAAGAGCCGAGAAATGACCCATTCTGGTTCTGGACAGAAGAAGACCTTGAAAAGAAACCTTGGGAAGAATATTTAAAATAAATACTAACAAAATAAAAGGAGGTAAGAATTATGCCTTATGTAATTCCTGATGTAGTAGATGTAAAACAAAGGAAAACTGATATAGGACCACCTCATTACAAAAACTTTTTACCACCAGTAATTCAGAAAAATTATGGAGACTGGAAAACCCATGAAATTTTAAGCCCGGGCTTAATGGTTCATATAGCCAATTCTGGAGATAAAATCTGGACAGTAAGAGTAGCTTCTCCAAGACTCTTAAGCACAGATACCTTGAGAGATGTTGCTGATATAGCTGAGAAATACTGTGATGGATTCTTTAGATTCACCACAAGAAATAATATAGAATTTCTTGTATCCGATGAAAGCAAAGTAAAGCCTCTAATGGATGAGCTTGCCGCTAAAAAATATATGATTGGCGGTATTGGTTCAAGAGTTAGTAACATCGTCCACACACAGGGATGGATTCACTGTCATTCAGCAGCTGTTGATGCATCTGCTCTCGTTAAGGCTATTATGGACGAGTTTGCTGATTACTTTACAACAAAGGATACTCCAAATAAAGTAAGATTTGCTGTTGCTTGCTGCACAAACATGTGCGGTGCAGTTCATTGTTCTGATATTGCCTTTGTTGGAATTCACAGAAAACTTCCAAGAATTGACCATGATAACTTTAAAAACCTTTGTGAGCTTCCAACAACAATGGCTTCATGCCCAACTGCAGCAATTACACCTGATCCTGCAAAGAAATCTATAAAGATTAATGCTGAGAAATGCATGTACTGTGGAAACTGCTTCTCAGTTTGTCCTGCACTTCCTATTGCAGACCCTGAGAATGACGGTGTTGCAATAGTTGTTGGTGGAAAAGTTGGTAACTTAAGAAAACCACCTATGTTCTCAAAGCTTGCAGTTGCTTATCTACCAAACACTCCACCAAGATGGCCTGAAGTTATAAAGGCAACAAAGAAAATATTTGATGCCTATATTGCCGGAGCAAAGAAGCATGAGAGAGTAGGTGAATGGATTGAAAGAATTGGCTGGGAGAAATTCTTTGCAGTCACTGGTTTACCATTTACATTCCAGCACATTGACGACTGGACATACGCGTTCAAGACCTTTAGAACAACAGCACAAATTAAGTGGGCTAAATAAATAAGAAGGAGGGGAGAACCCTCCTTCTTAATATTATGAAAGGAGTGTGATTTTAATGGAGAAAGAGGAACTCAAAAAAGCAATTTATCAGCTTATTGAGCAGTCAGCGGGAAAGAAAAAATTTAAACAGGCAGATTTAATAAAGCATTTTAGACAGCAAGGAATTTCCGATGCTGATACAAAAGCAGCAATAAGAGAGCTTATTGATGCAGGAGATTTAATATATACATATTTTGGCGGAAGTTACATAGAGCTCGGCGAAAAGCGTCAGGGCGCGTAATTAAATATTAAAAAAATTTTTAAAGAGGAGGGACAAATCCCTCCTTTTTTATTTTGTTGAGTCATGAATACTTTGAATTCAGTTGCAAGCGAGATTGTAAAAAAACTCTCCAAATTGGGCAAAACCCTCTCAACAGCAGAATCTTGCACAGGAGGTCTCATAGCCTCTACAATTACCGACATTCCTGGAGCGAGTAGAATCTTTTTGGGTGGAATGGTAGTTTATGCGACGGAAATGAAACATAAGCTTCTTGGAGTTTCAGAGGAAACTTTTAAATACGGAGTAATATCTTCTCAAATGGCTGATGCAATGGCATTAAAAATAAAAATTCTTACAGGTTCAGATTACTCAATTGCAACAACAGGAAATCTTGGTCCAGAAACCATGGAGGGAAAACCAGAAGGGTTAATCTACATCGCTGTAGCAGAAGAACAAAAAATACACATAAAAGAAATATATTTAAAAGGGGATAGACTTTCAAACAAACAAAATACAACCCTCCATGCTCTGAACTTACTTCTTAAAATTGTGTCTTGATTAAATAATTTTTTGATTAAACCTTTAAGTTCCCTATTAATTCCTCAACAGTAATTGCGGGCATTGTCATAAGTTGAACCGTGCCTCTTGAGCCCAGTTCAACAGACATTTTCATTACTGTTATGTTATCTGGAGCTTCAACTATGTTTACAAAATCATAAGGACCAAGCACGGCAAATTGCTGAATTATCTTGACTCCCATTTTTTCGATTTCTTCATTAACTTCCAGGATTCTTTCTGGCTTTTTCTTTAATGTCTCCCTACCCTCATCGGTAAGAGTACTTAAAATAACATAGTAAGGCATAAAGCACCTCCTCGCGCGTTTTTAAAATTATACCAATTTTATCAAAATTTTATATAATTAATTTATGAGCGATTATATAGTAGTTTTAATAACAGCTCCCAATGAAGATGAAGCCGTTAAAATCTCTAAGTCTCTTGTAGAAGAAAAACTTGCAGGCTGTGTAAATATAGTTAGAAATGTGCGTTCAATTTATTCCTGGCAAGGAAAAATTGAGGATGACTCAGAAGTTTTAATGATAGTTAAGACGAAATCTGACTTATTTGAAGAACTTGAAAAAAGAGTAAAGTCAATTCATTCTTACACTGTCCCTGAAATAATAGGATTAAAAATCAAAAAGGGTTCAGAAAATTATTTAAAATGGCTTGAAGAGGTTACAAGATGAAAGAAGATATTTATACTTTTTTGATTTGTGAGGATTTTTGTAATTATTACAAGCCATGGAAAGAAAAAGAAATCTGCGGCGGATATTCTTATCTGAAGAAATTTATAACTCCCTATGAGTTAATGGATTTAATAAAAGTATTTAATCTTAAAAATGATGAATTTGCCATTAAAAATTTATCCTTTATCTGTGAGGATTGTGAATTTAGAGTTGATGGTTGTGATTTTTTCGTGGAAAAGAGCAATAATCCCTGCGGCGGATATTTAATAATAAGTAGATTATTAAAACATATTAATTATCAGTAAAATAGGATTTTTAAAAACCTCACAAATTACCCTTAATTAAATAGATTGCCTTATTTTTATGGTATTGGCATGTGCTTCTAACCCTTCGAGGGTTGATAGTATTTCAACAGAAGGAGCAAATTTTTTGAAGCTACCTTGTCCGCATTTTATTAATGACGTTCTCTTAATAAAATCATAAACTCCTAATGGGGAGAAAAATCTTGCTGTTCCTGATGTAGGAAGGGTATGATTAGGTCCTGCCACGTAGTCACCTACTGGCTCAGGTGTCCATTGCCCTAAGAATATGGCTCCTGCATTTTTTAGAAGAGGCAGAATCTTTTCAGGATTTTCAGTCATTACTTCAAGATGTTCTGGCGCTATTGTATTTGCCACATCGCAGGCTTCTTGTAAGGATTTTACGATAATTAGGGCACCAAAATTTTTGAGTGATTCCTTTGCTATAGATGATTTGGGAAGACTTTTAAGCTGTCTCGTAATCTCTTTTTTTACTGAAGTTGCTAATTGTTCGGAATTCGTTACAAGAACGCTACATGCCATTTCATCATGTTCAGCCTGACTAAGCATGTCAGCGGCAACGAAAGCAGGATTTGCGGAATCATCAGCTATAATAAGTATTTCACTTGGACCTGCTATCATATCTATATCAACTTCTCCAAAGACAAGCTTTTTTGCTGTTGCCACATAGATATTACCTGGTCCTACAATTTTATCAACTTTTTTAATTGTCTTTGTTCCATAAGCCATTGCTGCTATTGCTTGAGCACCACCTACTCTGTAAACCTCCTTTATCCCAAGAATATTTAAAGCAGCACAAACTATGGGATTAAGTTCTCCATGAGGAGTAGGAACACATACTGCTATTTCTTTGACTCCTGCAACTTGAGCAGGAATAATATTCATAAGAACTGTTGAAGGATAAGCAGCCTTTCCTCCGGGAACATAGGCACCAACCCTTTCCAAAGGTCTTATTATTTGTCCGAGAATAATATCTCCTTCCTCATACTGCCAAGATTTTTCAAGCTGTTTTTCATGAAATTTACGAATTCTTTCCTCTGCAAAAATGAGAGCATTAAAGATTTCTTTTGATACATCTTTTGCTTTTTTTTCTATCTCTTTTTTACCAATCTTAAGAGGAAGGCTATGCTTATCAAATAGTTTTGTATATCTGGCTAATACTTTATCTCCACTTTTTTTTATATCATTTAGGATTTTTCTTACACTATCTTCAATTTTAGGTTCGGAAAATGATCTTTTTTGCAATTTTCTGACAAATTTTTCAAATATTTTTTTGTCTTTTATAATTTGCATAAGAAATTATACAAGGATTTGCTAAAAAATTACTACTGATATATAATAAACCTTCATGAGTGGAGTGATTAAAGCCTTCGGACTTGTTTTCGGAGACATTGGTACAAGCCCTATTTATACACTGACGGTTGCCTTCTTAATACTTGAGCCAACTTATGAAAATGTTTTAGGCGCTCTATCTCTCATATTTTGGACCCTTATTATACTTCCTACAATACAATATAACTTCCTTGCCATGAATCTAAGTATAAGGAGTGAGGGTGGTACAATAGTTCTCTCTGAGATATTCAAAACTCTTTCAAAGTCAAGGAGAACAAAAGCGTTTGTCACTTTTTTAACTTTTATTGGAGTTTCTTTTTTAATAGGTGATGGGGTTATAACTCCTGCTATAAGCATTTTAAGCGCTGTTGAGGGAACTGCCTTTATTCCAACTTGAAGGAATTTCGCAGGCTTCAATGGTGTTCATTGCCATTTTTATTGCCTTAATCCTATTTCTATTTCAGAAAAAGGAACTGAAAAGATATCCTCTGCTTTCGGTCCGATTATGTGTATTTGGTTTTTATCACTTACTCTTTTGGGAATTTACTCCATTCTTCTAAGTCCTCAGGTTTTAAAGGCAATAAATCCCTATTATGTATTAGAGTTTCTTATGCACAACGGATGGAAGGGTTATCTTGTACTTGGAGAGATTATTCTCTGTGCAACAGCTGCTGAGGCAATGTATGGATATGGGGCATCTTGGAGCAAAGCCAATAAGAAAAGCATGGATAATAGTATTTTTTGCTCTTTTTATAAGCTATTTAGGGCAGGGTGCTTTTCTTCTTAAAAATCCACATGTGAAAAATATACTTTTTAGAATGGTTTTTAATTTTTCAACTTTTTTTATGCTCCTTTTTTAATCTTGAGCCTTTTAGCTACGGTAATTGCCTCTCAGGCAATGATAAGTGGAATGTTTTCAGTTGTCTATCAGGCTATAACAACAAGAATAATGCCCATACTTAAAATTGACTACACTTCAAAAGAGCTTAAATCCCAGATATATTGGAAGTGTTAACTGGTTTTTGCTTTTAGCGGTCATTTTAATATAGTTGATTTTGGCAGCTCTTCAAATCTTGCAGCAGCTTACGGACTTGCAGTTACAGGGAATATGTGCATAACAGGACTGCTTCTTGTATCCATATTTTTCCTGAAAAGAAATTATTAGGCCATGCTGGCAAGTATTTTCATAGTTTTCGTTGACTTTGCTTATTTCAGTTCCTGTTTATATAAAATTCCACATGGTGGGTACTGGTCGGTTATTCTTGCATTATTTCCATTTTTGACAATGTTTATATATGCAAGGGCAGAAAAGACTTTACAGATTTATGATTTTTATGCCTTTGGATGACTTTATTCTTAAGTTTGAGAGAGTTTATGAAACAAATCCAAAGATACCAGGTACAGCGATTTTTTTCATCAGAGATACAAATAAAATATCTCCCTATATAGTTGAAACAATGTTTTATCATGGAATAATTTATGAAGACAATATATTTTTATCAATAGTAATAAGACCTGATCCTTTTGGAGTAACGGGATACTTTAAAGAAAATCTCTGTAAAGGAGTCAGAGTTTTTGAGATTCAGATGGGATATATGGAAGTTGTAAATATTGAAGAGATATTGAGAGAAAACGGAATAGATGAAAGGGCAATATTTTATGGACTTGAAGAGATTATTGCAAGAGGACACTGGAAGGTCTTTGCCTTTTTGAAAAGAATAACACCTACTTTTATAAGCTTTTTTAGGCTTCCTTCAAGAAAGCTTCACGGAGTTTTAACAAGGGTTGAGATTTAATTTTATTTAACTATCACTACAGGGCATGTTGCATGAGTTGCTACTCTTCGGGAGACTGAGCCAAGTAGCCATCTTTCAATTTTTGACATACCTCTTTGTCCCATGATTATCATGTCAAAGCCGTTTTCTGCTGCATATCTTACAATCTGGTCAGCTGGATGTCCTACTGCGATGTCAGTTTTTACCTCTACTGCATGTGCTTTTGCAGTGGGCAATATTTTTTCAAACTCCTTTTTATAGTATTCTGTTGCACTATCAATAACTGCTTTAGTTTCTACTATCTCGCCATGTTCTGGCGGTTGTGCTACAGAAAGAAGAAGGATTTCTCTATCCTTTGAAGCAAATTCGTTTACGAGACTTAGAGCAAAATTAAAGGCTTTCACAGATTCCTCAGAGCCGTCAAAGGCAACTAAAATTTTTTTAAGCATATTTAGCCCTCCTTTTTTGTTTTAGGTAAAAGATATTTTGGGAGATAAAAGGCATTTGCTATTATAGTTGGAATAACAGCACTGCCAATAACTGCTGCAATTAAAAGGGAATATTGATTTTGGTCGATTATTCCATGAGTTAGACCAAAGAGTGCCGAGATTGAACCAAAGGTAAGTCCTGTTGACATAAGAAGTGTAGTATACATTCCTTCCTTATGTCTGAATTTAAACAATTTGGTAATAGGATAAACACCTGCAATTTTTGTTATCATTTTTCCACTTAATAATACCAAAAGGGCTACTGGGGCAGCAATAATTGATGGGATTGAAACAAAATACCCAGCCCTTAGGAAATATATGGGAGTCAAAAAACCTATTGTAAGAGTTCTAATCCTTCTTATAAGCTGATTGTCCTTACCCACGCTTCCTGCTAATACCATGCCAATAATGTAGGCCGGAAGCACTGCTTCGCTACCAGACCATAAAGCAAGAGCACCTATACCAAAAAGAAAAAAGAGTAGATATTTTGTTTCAAACTCTGAAGGTTTATTACCAAATTTTTTGAATATTTTTGGAGTAATTAGGGGAATTAAAATAGCAATTATTATCATTACAACAATAAAAATAAGCGAGTTAGTGGTAAAGGGTGAGAAAATAAGCCCCAGAGCTATTACAGTTCCAAGATCATTGACAAAACAAGCTGCAAGAATGACCTTACCAAATTCTGTTTTATTAAGTCCCAATTCGAGCATAACTGCATAAACTACTGCTACAGAGGTAGTAGAAAGTGCAACACCTGCAAGCCAGCTTGCTTTTGCACTCCAGCCAAGAATATAGTAAGCTACTGCAGTACATCCGAGAAAGGGAGCTAAAAAAGCCACTAATCCAATTCCAAGCGTTTCTTTCCATCTTGTTTTTAATACCTCAGGCTCGAGCTCTGATCCAGCAAGAAAAGTAAGCATTATAGCTCCAACACCTGCAATGAATTTAATCCAAAGGTCATTTTCACCGATGGAAATTCCTGTTCCAGCAATAGCAAGACTCGCAATTGCTCCGACTGCTATTTCCGTTAAAGCTGTTGCTAAACGAAGCTTTGTTGCTATGATTGTGGAAATTAAGGCAAGTAAAAACCAAAAAGATGCTTGAATAAGAATCTCAAACACAATAGGCCTCCTTTTCAGGGTATAACTCTACCTTTACGGTAGGAGTTATCAGCCACTGAAAATCAGAGGCACTTAAAGGCGAACTCCATCGCCTTTTTAAGAATAAAAACTTTTGAGTTAATATGTCAATGATAATTTATATCATGGAAAAAATGTAAAATTTTGAATATATTTTAATGTAACAGTAGTCACTAAAATTTTTCTTGACATTTTATTTATATTATGTAACAATAGTTACATAAAAATAGGAGGTGATATATATGGAAACTTTTTATATTGTAGGGATGATTATTGCCGGGTTATTTTTTGGTTGGACAATTGGTTCCCATTATACTGGTGCAGTGATGGGGACAGCTTACGGCGCAAAAATACTTGATATCAGGACAGCTACACTAATAATGGCAATATGTGCCTTGTTGGGCGCTACACTGCAAAGCCATGAGGTTATTAAAACTGTTGGTGTTGGAATTATTCCCATTGAGTATCTTACACCTTTCAGAGCAATGATCATGATGCTTAATGCAGCCTTAGTTACTGCTGTTAACACCTGGCTTAAGCTACCTATCTCAACAGCTCAATTAGCCTGTTTTTCAATTGTTGGAGTTGGTCTTGCTATAGATGCTCCAATTGCCTGGGAAAAAACAATGTTGCCTCTTGCTATTACATGGGTTGGAACGCCATTGGTTGGATGCCTCTTAGGTTTTATTTTTACTAAAACAGTAGGAGCAATAGAGAGAGCAGAAAAGATAAAAAGAGCTGTTCTTATACTTGCTTGCTGTTATGCCTCTTTTACATTGGGAGCTAACAACAGTGGATTGGCTGTTAGTGTTCTCTATGGAAGCGGAACTGTTAAATCTCTTTTACTGGCAGGGTTTATAGGAGGAGTTGTTGTTGCAATAGGTGCTTTAACTTGGGGTAGACCTCTACTTGAAAAAGTAGGGCTTCATATTGTTCAGCTTGAGATAAACAGTGCTATAGGAGCACAGTTTGGACAGGCAACCACAGCTTATATTGCAGCGCTACTTGGTTATCCTACATCAATGAATCAGGCAATTGTTGGAGCAATTGGTGGTGCAGGACTTGCAAGAGGTGTAAAATACATTCAGCTTAAAGTTGTAAAGGAGATTGTAATAAACTGGTTTGTCTCTCTGATTGTTTCAGGATTCACAGCGTATTTTCTATATAAAATTTTTTCATGGCTATTAGGAGCCAAATAAAATAGGAGGGATTAAAATGTTTTCAAAGATTCTTTATCCTACAAAGTTTGATGAGCTTTCTTTTCCAATTTTAAAAAGCCTTGTATGTTTAAAATCAGCAGGATTGAAAGAGATTGTATTGCTTTATGTTATAGATGAAGAGGCTATTTATCTTGCGAAGGAATCGGGTCTTCCCGTTGATATGGAGCAGATTAAAGGGTCTGCAAATGAAAAAATGAAAGAATATTTAGATTATCTTAAATCAAATGAATTGTCAGTAAAGACCAAAATAACTTCAGGTAGGGTTGTAAATGAGATTATCAAAGAAGCAGCCCTTGAAAATGTCTCCCTAATCGTAACCGGAAGACATAAAAGGCAAATGATTGATGAGTTATTTATTGGTTCTACTACAGACGGGGTTGTCAAAAAATCTTCTTTACCTGTCTTGGTGGTAAAATATCATACAATTAGGATGATTGAAGGTCAACTCACTGAGCAATTCTGCCCCAATATTTTCAGAAAAATTCTCTATGCCACTGACTGGTCAGAGCATTCAGAACGGACAAAAAAATATATATATCCCTTATATAATGTAGGAGCAAGTGAAATTGTAATAGTCCATGTAATTGAAAATGTGGGCAAAGAAGGAGAGGATAAGCGATTAAATAACCTAAAACAAGAGTTTGAACAAATAGGCTTTAAGACTAAATCTTATCTAATTCATGGAAAACCCTATAAAGAGATTATTAATCTTGCCGCTGAAGAGGATGTTTCTCTTATCTTAATGGGTTCTCATGGTAAGGGATTTATAAAGGGAATTATGCTTGGCAGTGTTTCCCAGAGGGTTCTGGAATACAGTGATCGTTCTGTGCTAATAGTAAAATAGTGACTAACGTTGGAAAACTGAGGGAGGTCAGACCGAATTTAAGCGAGACCCTTTTAGGTTAAGCTGAGGAGAAGCCAAAGGGTCTCACTCGATTAGGTCGCTCCGAAGCAAAGATATGTGTTTTTAAAAGTAGAGCAGATTCATCGGATGCTTATTTGGATTCGGAATGACATGAGTAGTAAGTTATTAATAATTCAAAGTGATAAGGGAGGACAGAAGTGAAACCAGCTACTATATTTATTGTTTTACTTGGTTTTGTAAGCCTTTTTTCTGACATGACCTATGAAGCTGCAAGAAGTATCACAGGTCCTTATCTTGAAGTTTTGGGCGCCTCTGCTGCCTTAGTAGGTCTCATCGCAGGACTTGGAGAGTTTTTAGGATATGCTTTAAGACTAATCTCAGGCTGGCTTGCTGACAAGACTGGGAAATACTGGACAATAACAATCATCGGCTACTTGATAAATCTTTTAAGCGTTCCTGCACTTGCCTTAGTAGGACAGTGGCAGTTGGCTGCTCTTCTAATTATGACTGAAAGAATTGGTAAGGCAATCCGAAATCCCTCGAGAGATGCCATGCTAAGCCACGCAACAGTAGAGATAGGTCGTGGATGGGGCTTTGGACTTCATGAGGCAATGGATCAGCTTGGTGCTATGATTGGTCCATTGATAGTTGCAGGAGTTTTTTATTTTCATGGAGGATATCGTGAGGCTTTCGGAGTGCTACTTATTCCTGCTGTGATTGCTGTTTCAATCCTTATTTTTGCTCGGATTCTTTATCCCTCTCCAAGAGATTTAGAGATAAGTAAGCTTCAGTTTGAAACAAAAGGTCTAAGTAAAGTTTATTGGATTTATTTGGTTGCTGTTGCTTTGAATGGCGCTGGATATGCTGATTTTCCTCTGATTGCCTATCATTTTAAAAAAGTGGCAACGGTTTCTGAGCAATGGATACCAGTTTTCTATGCAGTGGCAATGGGAATTGATGCTTTAGCAGCTCTGCTTTTTGGGTATCTTTTTGACAGAAAGGGTCTATCAGTTCTTATTATTTCTGTAGCTCTTTCAGCGGGTTTTGCACCTCTTTGTTTTCTTGGAGGATTTTACCCTGCCCTGATTGGAATGATTCTTTGGGGAATCGGTATGGGTGCTCAGGAGTCTATAATGCGAGCAGCAGTTGCTGTTTTAGTTCCAAAGGAAAAAAGAGGAATCGGATACGGTGTTTTCAATACAGGATATGGTTTATTCTGGTTTTTAGGTAGCGTTGCCTTAGGAGTTCTCTATGATTTTTCAATCTCCACTTTGATAGTTTTCTCAGTACTTTTGCAACTTGCTGCAATACCTTTTTTAATGAGAGTAAGAAAAATGTTACACTAAAAATTAGATGAAATGGCTTTTTATATCATATACAGTGCCTTCAAACCCTTCACGGACAAGGGTTTTTATATGGAGAGAATTAAAAAAACTTGGGGCCATAAATTACCAAACTGTTTGGGTTTTGCCCTATTCAAAGGAAATTATTGAGAAAATTCAAAACCTTAAAAAAATTATAGAAAGTTATGGCGGGCAAGCTCTTTTTTTGGAAGGAAAGGTATTGAACACGGAGGATGAAGAAAAAATTCTCAATGCTTTTGTTGAAGCAAGAAACAAAGAGTATCAAGAGGTAATTGAAAAATGTGAGGATTTTTTTAAAGAGATATCCTTTGAGATAGAACGGCAGAATTTCATATTTGCAGAGGTTGAAGAAAATGAAGAGGAGCTCGAAAAACTTAAAGCTTGGCTTAAAAAAGTAGAAAAAAGGGATTTTGTAAACGCTTTTCTTAAAAAAGAAGCTATCGAAAAGCTCAGAAAATGCACAAGGCTTTTTGAAGAATTTTCAAAAAGAGTCTACAAAGAAGCACAAAAAGAATAAAAAATTTATGGAGGAATTATCATGAAAACATGGTTTGTTTATGTTTTTGGTCGTTGGATTGTTCTTTCAGGAATTGCAGGAGCTTTGCTTCAATTTGTATTAAGTGACTATTTGAAAATTCACACCATACCTGCCTTTTTGCTCAATCAGTTTTTGCTTGCCAATGTTTTTTGGTTTGTTGATAAGGCAATATTTAAGTCCCATTTCAAGATTCCGGCATTTTATCCTCTTTGGGAGATTAGAGAGAATGTTAGATGTGCCGACTGTGGAGCCATTTGTGAAGGTTATAGAGTAGTGAGAACTAAAAATTATGATAAACTTCATGACCCTGAGCCTGAGTTTAGATGTAAAGATTGCAGAGAGAAAAAATTGGAAGAATTAAGGAAAAGAGGAGTGGAAGTTTAAAATAGAAAGGTGGAGGAAGGATTCCTCCACCCTATGAGATAAAAAAGATTACTGTTTCTTTTCAGCTGGTTTTGCTGGCTCAGCAGGCTTTGCTACTGGTTTTTCAGCTTTCTTTTCTTCTTTCTTTACTTCACCTTTTTTCTCAGCATTGGCTGCAACTTTCTTTACGCTCTTTGCTGTGAGCTTGCCATCTTTCTCGGTGTATTTTACTACAACCTTGTCACCAGCCTTTACGTCCTTAATCTGCTCATCTGTTACGCCAATTGTGAGTTCCTGCTTTTTGCTCTTTACTGTGATAGACTTACCAACTGTGTCAACAGCTGTAAGTTCACCAGTAATCTGTTTTACTTTTTCTTTCTTAGCAGGTTTCTCAGCTTTCTTTGCTGGCTCGGCTGGTTTTGCTGGTTCAGCCTTCTTTGCTGGCTCAGCAGCAGGTTTTGTAGCAGGCTGTTCTGCGAAAGCAACTGATACGGTGAGAGCAAATACCATTGCCATTACGACTGCTATTAATTTTTTCATTCTTCTTAGTCACCTCCTTTCCTTTTTGTTTATTCAGGGATTTCAGTTTCAGACTAAATATATTAAACAAATTTTGTGCCAAAAATAAATACTTATTTTACATAGTAATTGTTCTAATCATCTTTCCCTATTTGAGGAAATTTTCCCTTTTGGGGAAGTTATCTGATAATCCAAATTTTTCAAGGCGATACCAGAAAGTCTTGTAACTCATTCCAAGCAGTCTTGCTGCTTTTGCGATAACATAATTTGATTTAATTAAAGCTTTTTTTAGTAATTCTCTCTCTAAAGCTTCATAATTAAGTCCTTCATCAGGAATATCAATATCAAGAATATTTTTAGGAGTAGTAAGCCTCAATTCATCCTGAATATCTCTAAGTTTTATTTTATCCTCTTCACAAATAATTATTGCCCGCTCAATTACTGTTTCCAGTTGTCTTATATTACCGGGCCAATGATAATTCATTAAAGCTTGTAAGGCTTTTTCATCGATGTCAGAAATTCTTTTCCCAAATTCTCGTGAGTATTTTTCTGTGAAAAATCTTACAAGTTCAGGAATATCCTCTTTCCTTTCCCTTAAAGGAGGGATTTCAACTGTTACCACCTTCAATCTATAATAGAGGTCTTCTCTGAATTTTCCCTTTCCAACTTCTTCCGATAAATTTTTGTTTGTAGCTGCAATAATTCTTAAATCTATTTTAATTGTATCTTTACCTCCGATTCTTCGTACTTCCTTATCTTGAATAACTCTTAATAGTTTTGATTGAAGATTTAGAGGCAGTTCAGCAATCTCATCAAGAAAAAGAGTTCCTTCCTGAGCAGACTCGATCAATCCTATTTTTCTTGTATTTGCACCTGTAAAAGCACCTGGTTCATAGCCAAAGAGTTCGCTTTCTATAAGGTTTTCAGGTATGGCTGCACAGTTTATGGCAATAAAGGGTTTGTTTTTTCGAGGAGAGTTGTAGTGTATAGCTTTTGCTATTAGTTCCTTACCCGTTCCCGACTCACCGCAGATTAAAACTGTTGCCGAAGTGGGAGTTACTTTTTTTACTATATCAAGTATTTGAAGCATTTTCTTGGACTTGCCTACAATCCCTTCAATCTTGAATTGTCCATACAACTCTTCTTTAAGACGTAAATTTTCCTTTAACAGATTCACCCTCTCTTCGGCTTTTTTGACGGTTAGGAGTAAGATTTCCTTATCAATAGGCTTCGTGAGATAATCAAAGGCACCTTTTTTTATTGCATTAACCGCAGAAGATATTGTACCGAAGGCTGTGATAACTATTACAGCAGGCGAAAAAGGTTCAGTTGGAACATCATTTAAAATTTCAATACCGTTTTCACTGCCAAGTTTTAAATCGGTTAGTATTATTTCCGGCAAATTTTCATTAATTATTTTTTTTGCAACCTCAATTGACGCTGCCGAATAGACATTATAGCCCTCCTCTGAGAGAATTGTGGATAAAATCTCTCTTTGAAGAGGTTCATCATCTATTATCAGTACATTTATCATATAATCTTATAAGGGTAAATAAATTTTTAGTTCACTTCCCTTGCCGGGAGTGCTCAAAAATTCTATTTTACCACCATGTTCCTCTATTACCTTTTTTGCTAAAGGAAGACCTAACCCCAAACCACCTTTTTTGGTGGAGAAAAAAGGTTCAAAAATTTTATCTAATAGTTCATCAGGAACTCCTGAACCTGTATCAGCTATGCTTACGATGAGTTCGTCACCTACAAGTTCTGTCTTAATAAAAAGATGTTTTACTTCTGAATTTTTCATTGCCTGTAGTGAATTAGTGATTATATTAAGCAAACAACTTTTCATTAAGTCTTTGTCTAAATTGAGAGTAAAATCTATTTTATAATCTTTATAAATATTGATTCCATCCTGTTCAGCAGTAATTGCAACAACTGAGAGTACCTCATCTATTATTTCAATCATGCTTTGAGGTGTTTTATTTAATTTTAGGGGACGAGTATATTCCAAATATTCAGTAACAAGATTATTTACTCTATAAATTTCTTGTTTCATGTTTTGAAGAAGTTTGGTATGATTCTCGGAATTTTGGTTTTCTTTTTTTAATTTTTCTATGAGATGGTCAATGCTTAAATTTATAAAGTTGAGAGGATTTCTTATTTCATGAGCAATGGTTCTGCTTAGTTGTCCTATGGCAGATAGATGTTCTGCCTCTCTCAGTCTTTGTTGCAAAGCCTGGTGTTCTTCAAGTTTTTGAATCATAAAATTAAGGCTTTCGGCTATTTTACCTATTTCATCTTTTCTATTTATATTCAATCTATAGGTAAAATCACCCTCAGCAACTTTCATCACTGCTTCTGTAAGGTCATCAATTGGCTTTGTATATCTTTTTGAGATGATATAAGTAAGGATTATGCCGATTGAGAATATTAATAGTGTTGTCAGCATTCTTTTTAAGGCATTAGTTTTAAGAATTTGAGAAAAATCATCTTTATTTACTCTTAGATGAATATATCCATATTGTACATTTCCTGCGATCACTGGCACTATTACGTTATATACATTCTCCTCTTCAAATACAGGTTCTCCCAGTTCTGCTTTTATGATAAGTTCTTTTTTTCTGTGGGTAATAGGTTTGCCAATATTTTGAGGGTTGGTGCTTGCAATTATTTCTTGAGTATTGCTAATTATTGATACTTCTTTTATACCTTTAGTATTTAGTTTATTTAAATATTCTGAAAGTTTATTAGAACCACCACGTGTTACTTCTTCTACTCCAATTTGTATAGCCTTAGTAAGGTCTGAAGTTTGTTTTTCTATTTCTTTAAGAAGTCTCTTTTCTGTTTGAGAATATAAAATATAAAGAGAAGACATTAGCGTAAAATTAAGAAATAGAAGAAGCACAATTAATTTTCCTCTCAGAGTTAGTCTATCAAACATTTTTATAATCATGTATAATGTATTATATTATGCTTTCAGAAAGAATATCATCTATTTTTAAAAAAATTACCTATGCTGCTTTGAGAACAGGTAGAAATCCGGACAGTATCAAATTAGTCGCTGTTACAAAATCTCAGCCTATTGATAAAATAATAGAAGCGGCAGATTTAGGATTGAGAATATTTGGTGAAAACAGAGTACAGGAGGCAAAGGAAAAAATTGAAAACATTAAAGGGTTCAATCTTGAGTGGCATATGATCGGACACCTTCAAACTAACAAGGTTAAAGACGCGGTTAGACTTTTTACTCTAATACATTCTGTTGATTCTGAAAAACTTGCCATTACAATTGATAAAGAAGCAGAAAAAATAAACAAAATTCAAAGAGTACTTGTTCAGGTTAAACTTTCTGAGGAAGAATCTAAGTATGGAGTAGACGAGGGAGAAGTAGAAAATTTTATTGAAGTACTCGGAAAACTTAAAAATATAAAAGTTGAAGGGCTTATGACAATTCCACCTTATTTTGAAAATCCAGAAGATGTAAGACCTTTTTTTAAAAGGCTTAGACAGATAAGAGATACCTTATCTCATAAATATCCCTCTCTTAGAGAATTATCTATGGGGATGTCTCATGACTTTGAAATAGCCATTGAAGAGGGAGCAACACTAATAAGAATAGGAACAGCCCTTTTCGGGCTAAGAACAAGCCAGGAGGTAAGAATAAAATGATAGGTTTTATTGGTGGCGGTAATATGGCAGAAGCCCTTATAAGAGGGCTAATAAAAGAAGGTAAGAGAGATATTATCGTTTCGGAACCTGTTGAGGAGAGAAGAAGATATCTTGAAAAGTGTTATGGCATAAAAACCACCCAATCCAACAATGATTTGGTTAGAGTAGTAGACATTATAGTTTTAGCAGTAAAACCTCAGAACATACGAGATGTACTTAATGAAATAAAGGATAATGTATCGGATAAGCATACGGTAGTTTCTATAGCTGCTGGAATCCCTCTAAATCTTATAAAAAATTACCTTAAAACGGATAAACTAATAAGGGCTATGCCAAATCTTGCTGCTATAGTTGGGGAGTCAATGACTGTTCTTGCCATCTGTGAGTGCCTTGAGATGAAAGTGGTAGCACCTGTTAGAGATATATTTATGAGTGTAGGGAAGGTAATCACTTTACCTGAACATTATATGAATCTTGTTACTGCCCTTTCAGGAAGCGGGCCAGGTTTTTTCTGTTATATTTTAGAGCAGTTTATACACGTGGCAACGGAAATGGGATTCTCAGATGACATTGCTTCAGAACTTTTAATACAGACCTTTATAGGTACAGCAAAATTACTTGATAGCGGACTTCCACCTGATAAAATCAGACAGAAAGTAACCTCACCGGGAGGAACTACTGAGGCAGGATTGAATGTTCTTTCTGAGGGTTTACTCAGAGAAATTCTTTTAAAAACAGTTAATGAGGCTACTAAAAGGGCTAAAGAACTTTCATCCCATGGAGATTGATAAATGTTCATTTTAGGGAATCTAATTATCGCATTGGCAAATATTTTTGACATAATTTTAACAATTTATTCTTTCATTGTTATAGCAGCAGCACTAATAAGTTGGGTAAATCCTGATCCCTATAATCCTATTGTGAGATTCTTGTACAGAGTTACAGAGCCAGTTTTAAGACCTATAAGAAAATTAGTACCCCTTAGATTACCCATTGATATTTCACCACTTATTCTTTTGCTTCTAATTTACTTCAGTAAAAATTTTTTAATCCAAAGCCTGCTGGAGCTTGGGTATAGAATTAAAGGAGGAAATATATGAGAATTACACCACTTGATATTCAGCAGAAACAGTTTAAAGTCAAATTTAGAGGCTTTGATATGGAGGAAGTTTATTCTTTTCTTGAGATAATAAGAGAAGAATTAGAGGAGATTTTAAAGGAAAATTCTATGTTGAAAGAAAAGATTGCAATTCTAGAAACTCAATTAGAGGAGAACAGAAAAATAGAGCAATCCATTAGAGATACTCTCATGACTGCTCAAAAGCTTGTTGATGAATATCAGAAAAATGTGAAAAGAGAGTCGGAGCTTATAATTAGGGAAGCGGAGTTGAAAGCAGAAAATATTATAAAAGAAGCTCAAGAAAAGGTTGTAAAAATTCATGAAGACATTGTCGACCTTAAAGGAATAAGAAGACACTTTAAAGAAGAGATTAAAAGACTTATAGAAAGTCACTTAAGAATGCTTGAATTTGATAAGGAGAGAGAGGGAGAAGAAAGTGAAGTTTAATTCTCTTAGAGGTATGCAAGACATCATTCCTGAAGAGAGTCATTTTTGGCAACATATTGAAGAGAATGCAAGAGGTTTATTGGAACTTCACAACTATCATGAAATAAGAACTCCTATTTTAGAGCAGGCTGAGCTTTTTTTGAGAAGCATAGGAGAGGATACAGACATAGTTGAAAAGGAAATGTATATTTTTAATGATAAAAAGGGTAGAAGAATTGCTTTAAGACCCGAGGGGACAGCTTCTGTTGTGAGAGCTTATATTCAAAATTCTCTTTTTAATAACCCTTCACCCCAAAAATTTTATTATATTGGTCCCATGTTTAGATATGAAAGACCTCAGAAAGGAAGATTCAGACAGTTTCATCAAATAGGAGTAGAATGTTTTGGTATAACAGCTCCTTCTGTGGAAGCTGAATTGATTTGGATTTTGAAACAATTTTTTGAAAAGCTTAATTTGAAAAACCTTACCTATGAAATAAACTCTCTTGGTTGTAAAAAATGTAGACCTTTATACAAAGAAAATCTATTTAAGTTTTTAAATAATATGATTATAAATCTTTGTAATGATTGTCAGAGAAGGTTTGGAAAGAATCCCCTCAGAGTTCTTGACTGCAAAGTTTCAGGTTGTAGGGAAGTGCTAAAAGATGTTCCTTTTATGATAGATTTCTTGTGTAATGACTGCAAAGCCCATTTTTCAGCATTTCAGAACGAGCTTGATGGTTATGGAATAAACTATTTTATTAATCCCAAAATAGTTAGAGGACTTGATTACTATACAGGAACAGTTTTTGAAGTAACGACTACCATGCTTGGTGCTCAAAATGCCATTGCAGCAGGTGGTAGATATGATGAACTTGTAGAATATTTTGGAGGTCCTTCAACTCCTGCAGCAGGATTTGCTATAGGAATGGAAAGATTAGTGGAGTTATCTAAAGATAATCTATCTATTGAACCTAAGAGACCCTTAGTTTATGTTGCCTATGCAGGTAAGGGAGTAGATAGAGAAGTAAAAAGAGTGATTAGCGAGCTCAGAAAAGAAGGTTTTATTGTGGAAAGAGCCTATGAAGAAGTATCTTTGAAAAACCAACTGAAAAAGGCAGATAAACTTAGAGTTGAATGGGTTATTATCGTAGGTGAGGAGGAGATTAAAAGGGCTTTATATAAATGGAAAAGGATGAGAGAAGGAACTCAAGGTGAGGCGAGCCTCGAAGAAATTATTAAACTATTGAGGGTAAGTATATGAAATTAGAAAATTTACAGAGACTCTTTAAAAATTTCAAAAATAAAAAAGTTCTTGTCATAGGTGATATTATTTTAGACCGATACATTTTTGGAAAAGTATCAAGAATATCCCCTGAAGCCCCTGTCCCTGTGGTGGAAGTCTACGAGGAATCTTATAGGCTTGGTGGTGCAGCTAATGTGGCAAATAATATAATAGCCCTTGGAGGTAATGCCTTTATTTCGGGAATAATAGGGAAAGGCTCAGCTGGTCGAATTGTTAGGGACTTACTAACTGAAAAAGGAATTGCTCAGGATTATATTTTTGAAGACTCAAGAAGAACAACTGTTAAAACAAGAATAATTGCAGGCAATCAACAGATTGTTAGATTTGATATAGAAGACCGCAGAAGACTCGAAGGAAAAGCAAAGGAACTTTTTCTTTCAATGATAAAGGATGCTTTGAAAAATTTTGATGCTGTAATAGTATCTGATTACAAAAAGGGAGTAATCTCAGAGGAACTATTCAGGACTCTTGTTTATCATAAAAATGGTATTTTTGTGGCTGTTGATCCTAAGGTTGGACATTTTAGACTTTATAAAAATGTTTCTTTAATTACACCTAATATTGCAGAAGCTTCCCATGGAGCAGAGACAGAAATAAAGGATGAAAAGACATTAATAAAAGCTGGCCATAATCTCCTCAAAAAACTATCCTGTGATTCTGTTTTAATTACAAGAGGAGAGGAGGGAATGAGTCTTTTTGAAAGAAAGAACGCAGAGGTTATTGTTACTCACCTCCCCACTGTGGCAAAAAAAGTTTTTGATGTTACCGGTGCTGGAGATACGGTTATTGCCACAATAACTTTGGCACATATTTCAGGAGCGTCTTTGGTAGATTCAGCAAAAATATCTAACGTAGCAGCAGGAATAGTTGTTGGTAAAGTCGGTACTGCAACTGCTACAACAGATGAAATAATGGAAGTATGGAAAACTCATCCTTATGCGTAGAGCCATTGCCCTTTATTCAGGAGGGCTTGACAGCCTTCTTTCTATTCTTATCATAAAAGAACAGAAAATAGAGGTTATAGCCTTCAAATTTTTGACTGGCTTTTTAGATGCTCTTAAAGAGAGCGATTTAGGCTATGCAAAGAAATTTGGATTTCAGCTAATGGAGGTAGATATAAGAGAAAAATTTCTATCCCTTCTAAAGAAACCTAAACATGGATATGGGAAAAATTTAAATCCATGCATTGATTGTAAAATCCTTATGCTCAAAGAAGCAAAGGAATTGATGTCAAAGTATGGCGCATCTTTTGTCATAACAGGAGAGATTGTATCTCAAAGGCCTATGTCGCAGAAGAGAGAACTTCTTCTTCATATTGAAAAGGAAGCCTCTCTGACAGGATTGATTCTGAGGCCTCTTTCAGCTAAGCTTCTTTCTCCTACAAAGCCTGAATTAGAGGGGTACATAAATAGAGAACTCCTATATGACTTGTGGGGAAGAGGAAGAAAAGCTCAGCTTTTTTTAGCTAAAAATTTTGGTGTAGAAAAAATTCCCCAGCCAGCAAGTGGATGTCTCTTAACAGATCCTTTATTTTGCAAAAAAGTTCAGGACCTTATTAGTCATGATCAACTTGATATTGAGAATACTGAACTTTTAAAAATTGGTAGACACTTCAGATTGTCTAAAAAATGCAAGGCAATTGTTGGAAGAAATGAGGGAGAGAATGAAATTCTCATGAACAGAAAGGGAGCAGCTTTAATATATCCCTCAGATCTTAAAGGACCTGTCATATTAATTTTGGGTGAACATTCGCAAATAGATATAGATAAAGCCTGTGAAATCTGTGTATATTATTCCAAAAGTAAACATGCTTCCCTAGTAATAAGAGAAAAGGAAGAAGAAAAAATTAAAGAATTTAATGCAATCTCAGAAGAGGAAGTTGTAAAATACAGGAGATAAATATCGGGAGGTAAAAATGAGAAAGTTGATAATTTTAGTTATAATAGTGACTTTTGCTGCCTTCCTGTTTTCCTGTGGAGGTAAAAAACAGGTCAAACAGCCCTCTACAGAGTACTTATACACAAACGAAGCTTTCAAAGTTGTAGATGAAATAAGAATAGCCTATCAAAATAAGGATAATGCAGGAATTAGAAAAAACTGTTCAGAATCTGCATACAGAGAAATAATTTCATCAATTAGACCCTTTGACAAGGCTGACCTCGAATTTACACCAGTTTTAGTTGAGATAGAAGGTGATTCAATCAAGCTTTATGTTTCTTGGAATGGTAAATGGAAATATCTCGGCACAGAAACAGAGGAAAGAGGACTTGCAAGTTTTCTTTTGAAAGGGAATCCGCCAAGAGTAGAAAAAATTCTCAGAGGTAATCCCTTTAGATATCCTGATTAACCAAATCTTCCTGTAATATAATCCTCTGTAAGTTTATTTGATGGGACTGTAAATATTTTTGTAGTTCTATCATATTCTATGAGTTCTCCAAGCATCATAAAACCTGTCCAGTCTGATATTCTTGCTGCTTGTTGCATATTGTGAGTAACTATTATTATAGTTACCCTACCTTTTAGAGAGATTATTAATTCTTCTATTTTAGCTGTTGAGATGGGATCAAGTGCGCTTGTAGGTTCATCGAAAAGTATTATTTCGGGCTCCACTGCAAGAGCTCTTGCAATACAAAGTCGCTGTTGCTGCCCACCACTTAGTCCAAAAGCATTAGTGTTGAGTTTGTCTTTCACCTCATCCCAAAGTGCTGCATCTTTCAATGCCTTTTCAACACGAGATTTAAGTTCTCCTCTTTTCTTTATGCCTCTTAACTTTAATCCATAAGCAATATTTTCAAAAATACTCATCGGGAAGGGAGTTGGTTTTTGGAAGACCATCCCTATTTTGCTTCGTAACTCTATTAAATCTGTTTCTTTTG
>FQKF010001452.1_pt1 | contig 65698 bp, 69 predicted proteins | sample 1504521 | NCBI WGS metagenome assembly FQKF01 (sample SAMEA4475357, study PRJEB15587) | soil metagenome | biome: Soil; feature: Field | place: India | collected 2015-03-11 | depth 0 m
AAAGATAGATTATTTATTTTTTTTATAATTTTAATTTTTTTTATATCTCTTTTGCGTTTATCCCATTTACAAATATTTAAAGGAGAATATTATAGTAAACTATCCGAACAAAATAGACTCCGAATTATAAAAATTCCTGCTCCAAGGGGCATTATTTATGACAGAAACGGAATTCCCTTAGTTGAGAATATGTCATCTTTTAGTGTTTCTCTATCTCCAGAATATGCAGAAAGTGTTAATTTGAATACTCTTAGCAATATTTTGAATATGACTAAAGAGGAATTAGAGAAAAAAATTCAAAAAAAAACAGAAAGTCAATTTATTCCTATAAGAATAAAGGAGGACCTCTCATTTAAAGAAATTGCCATGCTTGAAGCAAGAAAGACTGACATTCCTGGACTAATAATAGATATCGAAATGAAAAGACATTATATCTATGATAAAGCCACATCTCACATAATTGGTTACTTAGGTAAAATTACAGAATCCCAAATAAAAAATAATCCCTCTCTACAAGATTTACCATCCTATTTTAAAGTAGGGCAAACAGGACTTGAATATCAATATGATGATTTACTAAGAGGTAAACCAGGGGAGAAAATTGTTGAAATAGATGCACTTGGAAGAGAACTAAGACTTATAAAAGAAACACCTCCTATTAAAGGTTCAGATATATATCTAACAATTGACGCTTTTTTACAGGAGTCAGCTTACAAAGCTTTAGAAAATCAAAATGGAGCCTTTGTTGCTATTAAGCCAGATACAGGTGAAATTTTAGCTATGATAAGTACACCATCTTTTGATTCCAACATGTTTGTAGAAGGCGTGCCCACAAAATATTGGACTGAATTGATAAATAATCCACGTAATCCTCTTTTGAATAAAGCAACTCAAGGTTTATATCCTCCTGGATCAACTTTTAAGATAATTACAGCCCTTGCAGGACTTGAGGAAGGACTGATTTCACCTGATAAAATTTTAGTAAATTGCAGAGGGGGAATAAATTTAGGGCAATGGACCTTTGGATGTTGGAAAAAAGAAGGCCATGGGAATGTCAATCTAAAAAAAGCTCTTACAGAGTCCTGCGATGTTTATTTTTATGAACTTGGGAAGATGCTTGGCATTGAAAAAATGGCTAATTATGCCAAAAAATTAGGATTAGGGGAAATAACGGGATTTAGCTTAGAAGAAAAAGGTGGATTAGTACCAGATGAAAACTGGAAAGTCAAAACATTTAAAACTTCATGGTTTCTCGGAGATACATTCAATACATCCATTGGACAAGGTTTTCTAAAAGTAACACCATTGCAAATGGCAATGGTAATGGCAACTTTTGTCAATGGTGGTTTAAAATATAAACCACTAATATTAAGGGATAGTAAGCCTGAGGTCATTAATCTCGGTTTCCAAAATGGAAATCTCGAAATTATAAAGGAAGCTCTTGTATCAGTAGTGAATGATCCTACTGGAACAGCCTCAGGAGCTAAATCCTCTTTAATTAAATTTGGAGGCAAAACAGGAACTGTGCAAGTTGTAAGTAAAAAAGTTCGTGAAAAGGTCTTTAGCAAAAATATTGAACATCATGCTTGGTTCATTGGTTTTGCTCCAGTTAATAAGCCAGAAATTGCTTTTTCTGTTATAGTGGAACATGGAGGAGGAGGAGGTGCTGTAGCAGCTCCGGTAGCTAAAAATGCTTTAGAGGGATACATTCTAAAAAAGAGACAACTTAATGTGGAAAATTGACAGAAGAATAATTGAAAATTTTGACTGGATAACCTTTATATCTATAGTAATAGTATGTATAATTGGTATATTAACCATTTATAGCGCTACAAGGCCTCCTTTAGATGAAGGGGAACGCCCTCCTTTTTACATAAAACAATTGTTATGGTTTTTTATTGCAGTTATTTCACTTTTTGTATTTATAAGCTTTGACTACACAAAATTAAAAAATTTCTGGATACTTCTTTATATCTTTGGTCTAATTCTACTCATAGCAGTATTGTTTTCAGGTAAAACTGCTATGGGAGCAAAAAGATGGATAAATCTCGGTTTTTTTTCTTTTCAACCTTCTGAAATTTTCAAAATAATATTTATCATATGTTTATCTGCCTATTTATCTGATAAAAAATCACCCCTTAATGTTTTTGATACCCTAAAAACATTCTTAATATTCTCCTTTATCCCTTTCATTCTTATATTTAAACAACCTGACCTTGGCACTGCTGTTTTAATCGTTGCTATCACATTTATAATGCTTCTTTATAAAGGATTAAGTTTAAGAGTCTTCATATTCATAATTGCCCTATTCCTTTTTTCTCTATTTTTTCTTTGGGAAATCTTGTGGGAAGGGCTTAAAGAATACCAAAAAAACCGTTTGATTGCTTTTATTGATCCCTCGGTGGATCCTAAAGGAATTGGTTATAATATCACTCAATCAGTAATAACAGTAGGTTCTGGTGGATTATTTGGAAAAGGATTTTTAGCAGGAACACAGGGACCTTTAAAATTTTTACCAGAGAGACATACAGACTTTATTTTTCCAATTTTTGCGGAAGAATGGGGATTTTTTGGATGTTTAATTTTACTATCCCTTTATTTTTCTATCTTTTTTAGAACTTTCAAGACTTCTCTTGTAGCTAAGGATACTTTTGGTAAATATCTGACCTTAGGCTTTACCTCTATTTTTATCCTTTACTTTTTTATAAATTTAGGAATGACTATTGGCATAATGCCTGTCGTAGGAATTCCTCTACCTTTCATGAGTTACGGAGGAACAACACTTCTTGCAAATTTTATAGGCATAGCATTAGTAATAAATGTTAGAATGAGAAGATTTGAATTATTCTATCCTTAAGGAGGTAAAGAATGCGAATTGTTGAGGGTAAATTAAATGCTCAAGGATTAAAATTTGGTATTATAGTAAGCAGATTCAATGAATTTATAACTTCTAAACTTCTTGAAGGAGCTCTTGACGCTCTTTTGCGACATGGAGCAAAAGAATCGGATATACAGATTGTCAGAGTGCCTGGTTCCTTCGAAATTCCTTTATTAGCAAAAAAGATGGCTCAATCTGGAAAATTTAATGCCCTAATATGTCTTGGTACATTGATAAGAGGTGCTACTCCACATTTTGATTATATAGCAGCAGAAGTTTCAAAAGGAATCGCCCTTGTAAGCCTTGAAACTGGTATTCCCGTATCTTTCGGAGTCATTACCACTGATACTATTGAACAGGCAATTGAAAGAGCGGGAGCAAAATCAGGGAACAAGGGTTGGGATGCAGCAATTGTAGCCATTGAAATGGCAAGGGTGGTAGAGCAAATTTAGGGTAAAACAATAAGATTAGCTTTTGACGAAGGGAATAAAGGGAAATAATGAAACGGAGGAAAGCAAGGGAATACATTCTACAATTTCTCTACGCATGGGAAATCACTGAAAAACCTTACAACCGCAAAGACTATAACTTCATTCATGAAGAAATTGAAAAATTTTGGGAAAGAATTGGGGAAAAGGAGGAAAATATAAAATCCTTTGCCTGTGAAATTATTGAAGGAACTCTTAAAAACTTAAAGGAAATTGATGAAATCATAAAAAAATATGCAACCAAATGGGATATTGAAAGGATGATAAGCATTGATAGGAATATCATAAGGTTTTCTGTTTATGAGATACTATATCGTCCTGATATACCCTTTCAAGTGACAATAAACGAAGCCATTGAAATTGCCAAGAAATATTCAACCAAAGAAAGCGCTTCCTTCATTAACGGTATCCTTGATAAAATAGCTAAAGGAGAGAATAAATGTCCGCCTAAATAAAAAGGCGGACATTTATTCTATTTCCTACTCTAAGAGAATTTTAATCTCTCTTGGTTTTGCTTCAGCTTTTCTCGTTAAAACTAACTCTAATACTCCATCTTTAAGTCCTGCCTTTACAGAAGATTTGTCTATATCATTCGGAAGGTTTATAGTTCTTGTAAAAGGTCCGTAGCTTCTCTCATTCAAAATATAATCTTCTTCTCTAATTCCTTCAGGTCTTTTTATCTCTCCCTTGATTATTAATCTATCATCTGTAATTGTTAATTCTATTTCCTCCTTTTTTAAGCCTGGAAGCTCTGCCTGAATAACGATTTCTCCCCCACGTTCAAAAATATCCACATTAGGTGAAATTATACCTTCAGTGCTTACAGTTCTTCTTCTCCTCACAGGTGATAAAAACTCTTCAAAAAGTCTGTCCATTTCTTTTCTAATTTCTTCAATTTCTTTTAAGGGACTCCATTTTACAATTGACATTTTACACCTCCTAATTTATTTAAGCTACTTCTGTTAATAGAACTTTTTCAAATACAATTTTGCCATCCTTATAGTTTACTTCAACAGTATCTCCCTCCTTAAATGTACTATCTATAAGCTTTATAGCAAGAGGATCAAGTATCTCTTTCTGGAGAACTCTCCTTAAGGGTCTTGCACCAAATACAGGATCATAACCAATTCTGGCAATATATTCCTTTGCCTCTTCTGTAAGAACAATATCAATCTTTTTATGCTTGAGGTATTGCTTGATTCTCTTTATCTGAATCTCTATAATATCCCTCATTACTTCTTTACTCAAAGGATTAAATATAATTATCTCATCAATACGATTAAGGAACTCCGGTTTGAAAAATGTTCTCAAATCTTCGTTTATCTTTGCTTTAAGATCTTTTTTGAGATCCTGCCAGTGTTCTGAACCTCCACTGAGGAGAAAATCTTGAATATGAGCACTTCCTATGTTTGATGTCATTATAATTATTGTATTCCTAAAATCAACAGTTCTTCCATGTCCGTCGGTGAGACGACCATCATCAAGAACCTGAAGCAAAATATTAAAAACCTCTGGGTGAGCTTTTTCCACTTCATCAAAAAGTACAACACTATAAGGACGTCTTCTTACAGCTTCTGTAAGCTGTCCTCCTTCTTCATAGCCTACATACCCTGGAGGTGCACCAATAAGCCTACTTACTGTGTGACGCTCCTGATACTCCGACATATCAATACGTATCATAGCATTTTCATCATCAAAGAGAAACTCAGCCAGAGCCTTTGCAAGCTCAGTTTTACCAACACCTGTAGGTCCAAGAAACATAAATGAGCCAATGGGGCGATTTGGATCCTGTAGTCCTGCTCTGGCTCTTCTGATAGCATTTGATACAGCAATTATTGCCTCATCTTGTCCAACAACTCTATCACGAAGACGCTCTTCCATCTTAATTAGTTTCTGAGTCTCGCTCTCAAGAAGTTTCTTAACAGGTATGCCAGTCCATTTTGCTACTACCTCCGCAATGTCCTCTTCATCAACCTCCTCCTTAAGCATTTTTCTGCCTTTTTGAATTTCTTTTAGACGAACATTTGCTTCATCAAGAGATTTCTGTAATTCAATGAGCTTGCCATATCTTAGCTCTGCTGCTCTTGTAAGATCACCCTGACGCTCAGCCTGTTCTGAAGCAATACGGGTCTGCTCTATCTCAGCTTTTATCTCACGAATTTTCAAAATTATTTCCTTTTCAGCCTGCCACTGTCTACTAAGTTCTTCTTTCTTTGCAAGTAATTGCTCTATCTCTTGAGAAATTTTTTCAATCTTTTCCTTTGCATCTTCATTCAGCTCTTTGCTTAGAGCCTGACGCTCTATCTCAAGTTGTCTGAGCTTGCGCTCAATTTCATCAAGTTCTGTAGGGGAACTATCAATCTCCATCCTAAGCTTTGCTGCAGCTTCATCAATAAGATCAATTGCCTTGTCTGGCAGATATCTATCAGTTATATATCTTACAGATAGCATGGCTGCTGCCACTAATGCTGAGTCTTTAATCTTAACGCCGTGATGAACTTCATAACGCTCTTTCAGTCCTCTTAGAATAGATATAGTATCCTCCACTGAAGGCTCTTTGACCAAAATAGGTTGAAAACGTCTTTCTAATGCAGGGTCTTTTTCGATGTATTTTCTATATTCATTTACTGTGGTTGCACCTATACATCTTAACTCTCCTCTTGCAAGCGCGGGCTTAAGCATATTTGCTGCATCTACTGCACCTTCAGCAGCACCTGCACCAACGAGGGTGTGAAGCTCGTCAATAAATGTAATTATCCTCCCCTCTGACTGGGTAATCTCTTTAAGCACTGCCTTGAGTCTCTCCTCGAACTCACCACGATACTTTGCACCAGCAAGCAGAGAGCCTATATCGAGAACCACAAGTTCCTTATCTCTTAAGGATTCAGGCACATCGCCAGCCACGATTCTCTGGGCAAGACCTTCAACAATCGCAGTCTTTCCCACTCCAGGGTCTCCTATAAGTACAGGATTGTTTTTTGTCCTTCTGCTGAGCACCTGTATGACTCTTCTTATTTCATCATCCCTTCCTATTACTGGGTCAAGTTTACCCTTACGGGCAAGTTCTGTAAGATTTTTACCATACTTTTGGAGTGCTTGATACTTTTCCTCTGGATTAGGGTCTGTTACTTGATGAACTCCCCTTATTTTCATCATCGCATCAAGAACTTTTTGACGATTTACTGCCTGCTTTTTTATTGCATCGAGAGCAGGACCGCCAACATCAAAAAGAGCAATCAAAAGATGTTCCACACTTATATATTCATCTTTTAGATGCTGGGCTTCCTGTTCTGCTTTTTCAAAAAGCTGATTAAGTCTTGGCGTTATATAAATTTGCTCAAGGGGTTGAGAACCATAGACCTTTGGAATTTTCTCTATTGCTTTTTTAATTTCTGCCTTGATGGAATTTAAATCTGCACCACACTCTTTGAGAATTCTATTTACAAGACCCTCTGTATCATCAAGAAGTGCATAGATGAGATGTTCCACATCTATCTGCTGATTGCCATATTGAGAAGCTATTCTCTGAGCTTCTTTTATGGCCTCTTGTGTTTTATATGTAAGGTTATCAAATCTCATATTTTCCCCTCCTTAAATCTCTTCAAAGAATTTTTTTAGTCTTTTTTCGATCTGTTCTTTGATATCCTCATCAACATATCTAAGTATTTCCTGCATAGCCTCCTCCATTATCTGTATTCTCTCCCTCATACGTAAAATAATATCTACGCCTGCTCTATTTACACCTAACTCCTTGGTAAGCTTTATAATAAAATTAAGTCTATCTAAATCATCATCTGTGTAAATTCGCTGTTGTTTAATTCTCTTTGGTTTTACGAATCCTTCCCTTTCATAAAGCCTCAGGGTCTGGGGATGAACATTAAGAAGTTTACAAACCATACTAATCATGTAAAATCTATCATCTCTCTTCATCTCTACCTCTCCAACATGAATTCTCTAGGGTTTTCCCTATATAGCCTATCAAGTTTTCTAATGTCTTCCTTTTCTGATGCTGATAATCCTTTAGGAATAACAATCTTTGCTATAACATACATGTCTCCTCTGCTATTACCTTTTGGGGAAGGGAAACCCTTACCTGTTATTCTAAATTTTTGTCCACCCTGAGTGCCTTCTGGAATTTTCATTTTTACTATGCCTCCCTCAGGCGTAGGAACATCTACCTTAGCACCTAAGACAGCTTCAACAAAGGTTATAGGAAGGTCAATATATATATCATCACCCTTTCTTGTGAAGAAAGAATGAGGAATAAGTGAAATTTCAAGTATTAAATCACCATAAGGGGCTCCTCCTCTTCCCGCATTTCCATAGCCTTTAACCTTGACAGTGGAGCCGTTATCAACTCCTGCAGGAATCTTTGCCTTAACTGTCTCGGTTCTTAGAATTCTCCCCTCTCCAGAACAAATTTTACATACCGATGAGGCTGTCTTTCCTGTACCAACACATTGAGGGCAGGTCTGATTAACTCTAACAAATCCTCGGGATGACTGAATTCTTCCAGTTCCGCCACATTTTTTGCAGATATCCAGTCTATCTGCTCCACTTCCGTGACAGGCAGAACATTCAATATACCTTTGATAATTTATAGATTTAACGGTCCCTTCATAAGCCTCTTCAAAGGTAAGAGTGACAGGAATAAGGATATCCTCTCCCCTCATAAAGTTTGTTCCTGATGTAAAGCCCTCGCCAAAAATATCTCCAAAAATATTCCCTAAATCAAAACCCTTTGAAAAATCAAAATCGCTAAAATCAAAGCCCTTAAAATCAAAGCTTCCTCCTGTATCATATTCTTTTCTTTTCTGAGGATCACTCAGCACTGCATAGGCTTCGTTGATTTCTTTAAACTTTTCCTCAGCCTCTTTATTCCCAGGATTTAAGTCAGGATGATATTTCCTTGCAAGCTTGCGATAAGCCTTCTTAATCTCCTCTTGAGAGGCATCCTTACTAACTCCAAGTATCTTATAATAGTCTTTGCGTTCCATATAAAAATATTATCATATTGAGTTAACTTATATCAAGTCTTGTTTTGAATATACTAATAGAACTAAAGCTTATAAACTCCAATTTAATAAAACATTAAAACTGACGATTTAATATTAAGGATATATTTTAGATTAACAATATTAAATGTTAACTCATATAAAATTTAAATTATTAAATAAAGAATTTGACAGGATGGAGAGAAAATAATTAATATTGATTTAGAGATAAAATCCCAAAAGGAGAGTTTATCATGTTTGAAAAATTTACTGAAAAAGGTCGTAAAATTATTTTATATGCGAGAGAAGAAGCCGAAAAAAGAAATAGCGAATTTCTTGATACTGAGCATATATTACTTGCCATTTTAAGAGAAGAAGACTCTATACCAATTGCAATTTTACGTAAAATTGGTGTTCAACCGGAAAACGTGAGATATGAAATTGAAAAGAAAATTTCCTCTGAAACAACTCTTCTTACATACGGAGAGATACCCTTTTCGCCAAAAGCAAAAAAGGTTCTTGAGTATGCGGTTGAAGAGGCAAGACTACTCGGCCATCCATACATAGGTAGTGAACATCTTTTCCTTGGATTAATAAAAGAAGAAGAGGGAATTGCTGGAAAAGTATTGAGAAGTTTTGGAATCAATCTTTTAGGAGTTAGACAGCTTACAATAAACTTCTCTATAAGGCCTCATTTCCAAGGCTCTCAACAAAAGGAAAGGAAAAAATCAAATACACCTGCACTTGATGAGTTTGGCAGAGATTTAACATTATTAGCACTTGAAGGCAAGCTTGATCCTGTTATAGGCAGAGAGGATGAAATCGAAAGAGTAATTCAGATTTTAGGAAGAAGAATTAAAAATAATCCAGTAATTATCGGTGAACCTGGGGTTGGTAAAACAGCCATTGTAGAAGGCCTTGCTCAAAAAATCGTTGAGGGAGATGTGCCAGATATACTTATTGGTAAAAGAATAATAGCCCTTGACCTCGGTGCTTTAATTGCAGGCACAAAATACAGAGGACAATTCGAAGAAAGACTAAAAGCTGTGATGCGAGAAGCAACCCAATCAGATAACATAATTCTATTTATTGATGAATTACATACAATAATAGGAGCTGGAGCTGCAGAGGGTTCTGTTGATGCTTCAAATATGCTAAAACCCGCACTCTCCCGCGGAGAACTACAGTGTATTGGTGCTACAACTCCTGGAGAATATAGAAAATATATTGAAAAAGATGGAGCTCTTGAAAGAAGATTTCAACCCGTTTATATACAACCAACAAGCGTAGATACAACAATTGATATATTGAAAGGAATAAGAGAAAAGTATGAATCTCATCACAAAGTTAAAATAACAGATGAAGCAATAGAAATAGCAGTTAAGCTTTCCGATAGATATATAACTGATAGATACCTCCCCGATAAAGCCATTGACGTTATTGATGAAACTGCATCAAGAATCAAACTTAAAAAAGCTATAATACCTCAAGAATTAAAAGATTTGGAATTTGAGTTAACTAAACTCTCAAAAGAAAAAGCTCTCTACATTAAACTTCATGATTTACTGGCAGCTCAAAAAACAAAATATGAAGAGGACAAATTAAAGAGAATTTATGATTCTAATTATAAAAAATGGAAAGACTCTGTTTATAAAGAAGTTCCCCTTGTAACAGCTGAAGACATATCCTATACGGTATCTAAAATGACTGGTATACCTCTATTTAAGATAGAACAGACAGAGTCAGAAAAACTCTTAAACATGGAAGAAGCTCTTCATAAAAGAATAGTAGGACAGGACGAGGCTATTAAAAGTGTTTGTAAGGCAATCAGGCGATCTCGAGCAGGTCTAAAAACAAAAAATAGACCTATTGGTTCTTTCTTCTTTTTGGGACCTACGGGAGTTGGTAAAACAGAACTCGCTAAAGCACTTGCCGAATTCATGTTTAATGATGAAAATGCTCTTGTAAAATTTGACATGTCTGAGTATATGGAAAAATTTAATGTATCAAAACTTATTGGAGCACCTCCAGGCTATGTAGGATACGAAGAAGGGGGGCAATTAACTGAAAAAATACGTAAAAAACCTTATTCTGTGGTTCTCTTTGATGAAATTGAAAAAGCTCATCCAGACGTTTTTAATTTATTACTTCAAATTCTTGATGAAGGTATACTAACAGATAGTTTTGGTAGAAAAGTAGATTTCAAAAATACAATAATAATAATGACTTCTAACATCGGAGCAAGGCTAATAGAAAAATCCACGCCCCTTGGGTTTAGAAAACAGGATTCAACTGATATTTACTCGAAGATTAAAGAGAATGTTTTTGATGAATTAAAAAAGACCTTTAATCCAGAATTTCTCAACAGAGTAGATGATATAGTTGTTTTCCATCCATTAGAGGAATCTCATCTAATGGCAATAATTGATCTATTAATTGGCGAAACAAATAAAAAACTATCAGAATACGGCTTTGTTATTGCTGTCTCTGAGGAGGTAAAACATTGGATATTGAATAAATATTACCAACCAGCTTATGGTGCAAGACCAATGAGAAGAGCTATATCTCGAGAAATAGAAGACCCACTTTCAGAAGAAATTTTAAAGGGCAGATTTAAAGGTGCAACTTTAATAAAAGTAGAACTTAGGGACGAAAACATCGAATTCGAAGAAGTACATGAGGAATTAACCACATCTGTTAATTGAGGAGTAAAAGTAAAATGAAAAAAAATGTATTCCTAATAATTTTTATCCTTCTTTCTCTCATAATTACTGGAAGCATTATTTTTAAAAAATCAAAAATTCAAGCACAACCCGAAATGTTAAAAATTGGAATGACTGCTCCCAACTTTGAATTAAAAGATGTAGACGGTATAGGCTGGAAACTCGATAATCTCAAAGGTAAAATCGTTATTTTGAATTTTTGGGCTTCCTGGTGCAGTGACTGCAAAATAGAGAAAAAATCCATTCAAACTTATTTAAATAAAAACAGTAAACCTGATGATTTAGTATTTATCACAATTCTCTATAAAGATAACCCTGTAGCAGTAAGGGAGATGATAAAAAAAGAAGGCTATACCTTTCCTGTACTCATTGATAATGGGGAAGTTTCAAAAAGTTATGGTATAAAGGGTGTACCTGAAACCTTCCTGATAGACAAAAATGGAATTTTGAGACACAAAATAATCGGTCCTGTTGAATGGGATAATCCACACATTATACCTCATCTAAAACAAGTTTTATCCTAATTAATGGGAATCCCGGGGAAGCCGAAAAGAGTTCTACTTTTCATAGCAACTCTATATAGGGAAAAAGATTATTATTACAAAGCCTTAAAAATTTTTGAAACTCTATTTGGTGAAATATTTTTTGAATCTTCACCAAAAATATGGAATTATTCAAAATATTATGAACCTGAAATGGGTAGCCCACTATTTAGAAGATTTATTTTTTTTAGTAGATTAATATCAGAAGAAGATATCGTCCCTATTAAGCTTACCACAAATAAAATTGAAATAGAACTTTCAAAGGATAATAAAAGAAATATAAATATTGACCCTGGATATATAAGTTTAGCTAAACTTGTTCTTGCAACAACAAAAGACTATTGTCATAGAATTTATCTTGCAAGTGGCATATACGGAGAAGTCACTCTTTTCTTTAAAAAAGATTCCTTTTTACCTCATGAATTTACTTATAGAGATTATTCAGATATGGAATATATAAAAATATTCAATATAGCAAGAACAATTTATAAACACATACTCAGTGAAACTTAATTTATCCATAATTTCCCTTAAGAATATTGTTGAAAAATTCCTAACTTATATGTCATATTTATGACATGAAAAAGGAAATCGAAATCATAGGTAAATCTGAAGCAATTCAGAAGATTCTTAATTTAATCGACAAAATATCAAAAAGTGACAGCACAGTTCTAATAACAGGTGAGAGTGGTACAGGTAAAGAACTTGTAGCGAGACTTATCCACGAACAAAGTGCAAGGGCAATTAAACCCTTCATACCAGTTAATTGCGCAGCTATACCCTCTGAGCTTCTCGAGTCAGAATTGTTTGGATATGAAAAAGGAGCTTTTACTGGAGCTATTAATTCAAGGCCAGGCAGATTCGAACTTGCCGATGAAGGAACAATTTTTCTTGATGAAGTAGGTGATATGCCAATTAATTTACAAGTTAAAATCCTTAGAGTAATTCAAGAGAGAAGTTTCGAAAAAATTGGTTCAACAAAACCTATTAATGTGAATGTAAGAATTATTGCTGCTACCAATAAAAATTTGGAAAATGAGGTAAAAGAAGGTAAATTTAGGGAAGACCTTTTTTGGAGACTCAATGTGGTACCCTTAATAATTCCTCCTTTGAGAGAGAGAAAAGAAGATATACCAATTCTTTGTGATTATTTTATAAATAGATTTTCCACAAAATTCGGTTATAAGCTTAATTTAAATAAAGAAGTTTTGGATTTATTTAAAAAATATGATTGGCCTGGAAATGTAAGAGAGCTTGAAAATCTCATTGAAAGGCTTTATGTTTTTAGTGATAACGGGGTTGTTAAATTTGAGGATATTCCAGAAAGAATAAAATTTAAAGAGAATTCTATTCCCCCAGATTTAATCTATGATGAGTTTAATCCCTTTGCAACAGAAATAGATTTGAATGAACTCATAATGGAATATGAAAGAAAATTAATTCTTCATTCCCTTAACATGAATAAATGGATAATAAGTAAATCTGCTAAATATTTAAAAATTAATAGAACAACTTTAATTGAAAAGATGAAGAGATTAGGAATAAAGAATGTTAAGAAATGACATAAAAAAAATAATAATTCCTTTATTTTTTCTCTTCTTATTAATACCAAACAACTCTTATTCTGAAGATCTAATAAAAGAGGGGGAAAAATTAATAAAATCAGGTCAATATCTAAAGTGCAGAGATTACTATAAAAAATTCATAGAATATCCAAATTTAGCCGATGCAGCCTTACTCAATACAGGGAAATGCGAATATTATTTAAATAATTATCCAGAGGCTTCATTGTATTTAAGAAGACTTCTTAGAGATTTTAAGGAAAGTTCTTACGCAAATGAAGGCAATCTCTATTTAGGATTAAGCTATCTAAAGATGGGTAAATACCGCGATTCCGAATTCTATCTAAAAAAAGTGGTATCCCCCTTTGAAAAACTTGCCAGTATTGGTCTGGGTTGGATTTCTTATCAAAAGGGAGATATAAAAAATGTTGAGTCCATCCTAAATAAATTAAGTCCTATTGATTTTAAGGAGAACACAGATGCCCACCTTTTAAAAATAAAGTATCTTTCAATAACAGGTAAAGTTGAAGAAGCTTTAAAGGAGTTTGAGAATAATCCAAAAATTAAAAATAAAAACTTCAATATTGATAAAGCTGAAATACTAATAAGAGCAAACAAGTTTAATGATGCTGAAAAGTTACTAACGAAAATAATAAATTCGGATGAAAAAATGTCAAATAAAATCAAGGCTAAAAATATGCTTTTCGAACTATATTTAGCTCAAGGCAGAACAGATGAAGCATCAAAATTAGGCAAGGAACTTTCCATTTATATCAGTTCTGAAGATTTTAAAGTAAAACTCCTATCTACATATCTTAAACAAAAAAATTATGATGATGCTCTGAGGATATTAATTTCCTTGAAGGATCAAAAGCTGAAAACAAAAAAAATTGAAGAAACTATAAATAAATTAGAGACTGAAAATCCACAAAAAGTTACAGAATATATAATTAAATTATCTCCTTTTTTGAATGCTGATTCATATCTTCTAACCTCTTATGCAGAAGTTTTACTAAGACAAGGTAAGCTGAATGATGCAAAAAACCTATTAAAAAAAGTTCTTACAGGACCGAGAAAAGCTGAGGCAATTGTACCATATGCTCAGATATTAATAGCAGAAGGGAAATTAAAAGAAGCGAAAAAAATATTAGAGCCCATAAAAGATAAAAAACCTTTTGCTTTAGCAGTATACTCACAAATTTTATATAAAGAGGGAGATCAACAGAACGCTCTATTTCATATAAGAAAAGCTACTAAATCATTACAAGACTCTAACATTCTATCGATAGCTGGTGACATAGAGTATTCAGCGGGAGATAAAAAAAATGCTCTAAGTTTATGGGTAAAGGCTGCTAATCTTGGAAGTGCAGAGGCTTCATTAAAAGCTGCTGATTACTATTACTTATTAAAAAATAATAAAGAGGCCTCTAAATATTACAAAAAAACTATTGACTTGGGAAATATAGATAACAAATCTCTCATGTGGGCCTATTATCAATATGGAAAAATCAATAAAGAGAAATCATATCTTGAAAAGGTAGCAAACTCTGAAGGAGAGTTAGCTAAGGCAGCAAAAGAATTACTTGATAAATTATGATGCAAAATCAACTTTTAAATGAAGCCATCGTTAAAATAAATACTGCTTCAGAAGCATTAGTAAAATACTATCAAGTACTTGAAGAAAGGATTAAACTTCTAACAGAAGAAGTTGACGAGAAAAAAAGACTCCTAAGTAGCATTATTGATAGCATTGATATAGCTGTTGTTTTTTTTGACAGAGAGGGTGTCATTAGATTAATCAATAGGGCTGCAGAGAGCCTTTTTGGTATCAAATCTGAGGAAATTTTAGGGGAAAAAGAACTTCCTATAAAAATTGAAGAAGAATTGATCTATCCTGCTAATTCTAAAAAACCCTTTTACGCTATAATTTCCCGCTCTCAAGTATTAGACTCAGAAGGCAATAGTATGGGAAGTGTATTTCTTTGTAAGGATATATCGAGAATAAAGGAACTGGAAGCAGAAAATGAAAGAAATAGAAGATTAACTGCCATGGGCTCTCTCCTTATGAAAATAGCCCATGAAATAAGGAATCCTCTTGGCAGTATAGAACTCTTTGCTAATATGATAGCAGAAGATCTTTCGGATAATATTCACGGTGAATATGCAAAAAGAATATCAAGTGCTGTTAGTATGTTAAGAAATACCCTTGAAAACATGCTCAGTTTCACGAGAGGAATTAATCCCAAAAGGGAAATAACAGATATAAATGAATTAGTTAAAGAAATTATTAAGGAATTTAAAGAACTTTTTCAAAGAGTTGGAATTAAAATAGAATTTAATTCTGATTCAAATTATAAAATTCCCTTAGACTCATCCCTAATGAGGCAAGCCCTAATTAATTTAATTGTTAACTCTTATCAAGCAATGTCAGATGGTGGGTTACTTTCAATTGAAATCTCAAAGGAAAAAAATTTTTTAAAAATATTAATTAAAGATACAGGCCAGGGCATTGACAGAGAAGTAATTGATAGAATCTTTGAACCTTTCTTTTCAACTAAAGACAGGGGCTCGGGACTTGGGCTTAGCATAACGAATAGTATAATTTCTGCCCATGGTGGTAAAATTGAAGTAAAGAGCCAATTAAAAAAAGGCACAGAATTTGCAATATATCTACCTTTAGAATGAAATCCGTCCTTATTATAGATGACGAGCCCGATATGGGATTTGCTCTCAAAGAAGCCCTATCTCGCATAGGATTTCAATGTCAATTTTACAGAGACCCTCTTCATGTTCTCTCTAATGTTAATATTAAAGACTTTTCTCTTATCGTCACAGATGTAAAAATGCCTAAAATGGATGGATTGCAATTTTTATCAGAGATTCGCCAGAAGGGGATGTTCATTCCTGTAATTATAATAACTGGATATGCCAATGTGGATGATGCGGTAAAGGCAATGAAGCTTGGGGCAGTTGACTATCTGACAAAACCCTTTTCTTTGGAAAATTTAAAAAAATTAATTTCAAGACTTATCCCTGATGAGAATGATATTGTAGCAGAATCTTTCGAAATGAAAAGAATTCTTGAAATTGCAAGGCAAATAGCAAAAACAGACATTACTGTCTTACTCACTGGAGAAAGTGGTGTTGGAAAGGAGGTAATTGCCAAGTATATTCATAAAAATAGTGATAGAGCCAACAATCCTTTTGTTGCAATAAACTGTGCTGCAATTACTGAAACACTACTTGAAGCAGAACTATTCGGATATGAAAAGGGTGCTTTTACTGGAGCAACAGAGAGAAAACCTGGAAAATTTGAATTAGCAGACAAAGGCACCTTATTATTGGATGAAATAAGTGAAATGGCATATAAACTTCAAGCAAAATTATTGAGAGTAATTCAAGAAAAGGAACTTGACAGAGTCGGAGGAACAAAGTCTATACCTGTTGACGTAAGAATTATTGCGACTACAAATCGAGATCTCTGGGAAGAGGTTAAAAAGGGTAATTTTAGAGAAGACCTCTATTACAGAATAAATGTCTTCCCCATTAGAATCCCACCTTTAAGAGAAAGACCAGAGGACATTATACCTCTTGCAGAGTTTTTCCTAAAGAGACTTTCCAATAAAATGTCAAAAAATCTATACCTTTCAGATGGAATGAAGAAATATCTACTAAAGAAACCTTGGAATGGTAATGTACGGGAACTTGAAAACTATATTTATAGAATATCCGTATTAAGCCAAGAGGGAGAGATATATCCTCCTCAAGAAAGGGAAATGTCTTTTGAAGAAGAAAAAAATTTAAAAGCTGGCAAATTAAAGGATGCTGAAAAGGATATGATAATTGATGCATTAGAGAAAACAAAGGGAAATAGAACACAAGCTGCTAAAATCCTCGGTATAAGCGTGAGAACACTTAGAAATAAAATAAAAGATTATGGGCTAAAAGAATTATAATGGCACAAAATTTGTATAAGTTTTTTTATGGAGGTTAATACTAATGGATAAATCAATAGATTTGCTACAAAAAATAATGGACATATGTGCCTATAGGCAGAAAATTCTTGCCTCAAATATAGCTAATGCTGATACCCCCAACTATAAAGCAAAGGATATTGATTTTCAATCAGAACTTAAAAAAGCATTAGAATCAGGACAAGTATCCCATTCAATAATGGAGGCATCAACGACTATGCCAAACAGAGACGGTAATACTGTCAATATAGAAGTAGAAATGACTAAACTCACAGAAACTCTTTTACTGTACAATAGCGCAACGCAAATTCTTTCCACAAGAATAAGAATGTTAAAAGATGCTATTAAAGGAGGTAGGTAATGAAAGACTTATTTTTACCTCTAAAGGTATCTGCCACTGGATTAGAAGCCCAAAAAATAAGACTCAATACTATAGCTTCAAATCTCGCAAACATCAACTCTACAAGAACTCCTGAAGGAGGACCTTATCGTAGAAAAGATGTGGTATTTATGAGCTATATTTATGACTCTACATCTCACGGAGTGGATATCAAAGAAATAATCGAAGACCAAAGACCTTTTAGAGTTATATTTGACCCATCCCATCCTGATGCCGATAAAGAGGGATACGTGAAATATCCTAATATAAATCCTATGGAAGAAATGGTTAACCTTATCTCTGCTTCTCGTGCATACGAAGCAAATCTGACTATGATAAACTCATATAAGGATATGTTTTTAAGAACCCTTGACTTATTAAAAATTTAGGAGGAACTTTTATGACAGAAATAAAAAACATAAATGAACTATTAGGGCAAAACTTTGAAAATCTTAAAAATTTGCAAGGAACAGAAAAGGAATCTTTTGAGAAAGCATTAAAAGAAGCTATAAAGGAGGCTTCTCAGGTGGAACAGGAAGCTCAACAGGCAATTGAAGCTTTTTCTAAGGGTGAAATAAGTATACATCAAGTAGTTCTTGCAATGGAGAAAGCAGACATGACATTGCAAACTCTCATACAGGTTAGAAACAAAGTACTAACCGCCTATGAAGAAATATCCCGTATGCAGGTTTAGTAAACATGGCTATAGCAGATAACATTAAGACTTTTGTGGAGAACTTTAAAAACCTTCCCCTCACTAGGAAGATAGCTATTGCCGCAGTCCCGCTCATCATTTTTGCGCTTATTATAACTATGCTTCTTTGGTTACCAAAACAGGACTATCAGACTCTGTATGCAAATCTATCACCAGAAGATGCTGGCAACGTTATAACAAAATTAAAAGAGAAAAAAGTCCCCTATAGTGTTCAAAACAATGCAATTTTAGTTCCTTCAGATAAAGTCCACGAGTTAAGACTTGAACTTGCTGCACATGGCATTCCTTCCGGTGGAGGAGTAGGGTTTGAGATATTCGACAAATCATCTATCGGATTAACAGAGTTTTCACAGAGAGTAAACTATGTAAGAGCACTACAGGGAGAGCTTGCAAGAACCATTAAACAGATACAAGAGGTCGACCAGGTAAGAGTGCATATAGCTATACCTGAAAAGTCAATATTTACTGAAAAGGAAGATCATCCTACTGCATCGGTTGTTCTTAAACTTAAACCAGGTAGGACTCTTAATAAAGAACAAGTATCAAGTGTAGTACATCTTGTGTCAAGTAGTGTAGAAGGACTCTCGCCTCAGTATGTAACTGTAGTTGATCAGTATGGTAATCTTTTATCCGCTCCGAAGGACAATACTCAACTTGTTCAAACTGAACAGGTTGAATACAAGAAAAATATTGAAAAAGCTTATGAAAAAAATATTCAAAGCATGCTTGAAAATATAGTGGGGAAAGGAAAAGCAGTAGTAAGGGTATCAACTGATATTGACTTTTCTAAGGTAGAAAAACTTGAAGAAAAATATGATCCCGATACTATAGCTATAAGGAATGAGCAAAGAACTCAGGAAAAAACTATGGCACCTCAAACTAGTGGGATACCAGGTGTTCTATCAAATCAGCCTGGTCAAGGTCAAGCTACTGCATATCAAAACACACAATCTCAAAGACAGCAAGAAAGTATTAATTATGAGGTCTCAAAGAGTATAAGTAAAATATTGCAGTCAACTGGGCAAATAAAGAAAATTTCGGTTGCCGTATTAGTGGATGGAATTTATAAAGATGAAAAGGGCAAAAAAGTATATATGCCAAGGAGTGAAGAGGAGATAAAAAAATATGAAGAACTTGTTCAAGCTGCTATAGGATATAACAGAGAAAGGGGAGACAAAATTATTGTAGAAAGTATGCCCTTTGAAACCATTCCAGAGGAAAAACCAGTAACTGATTATATGTCAATATTACTTAAAATTCTGAAATATTTAATACCTGTAATAATTACCATTCTTATAATACTTTTTGTAATTAAGCCTCTTATAGAACTACTTAGGAGACCTATTGAAACCAAGAGATTGCCTAAAGAAATTACTATTTCGGAGGAAGTTTCACCTAAATATACTCCAACAGCACCTACTGAAATGGATATAAAACAACAAATTAACGAGATGGTTAAAAACAATCCTAAAAAAGTAGTTTCCCTTTTAAGAGAATGGATGACTGAACAATGAGAAAGTATTCAGGGGTAGAAAAAGTTGCAGCTTTTTTATCTATTATAGGAGAAGAAGCAGCTACAGAGCTTTTTAAGCATTTTGATCCGATAGAGCTTGCAAGAATTATACCCATGATGTCAAGAATAAAACTTTCACAGGAAGAGGCAGAAAATATAATACGGGAATTTTCTGAAAAAATAGGAAATACACCGGTTACAGTTGATGAAGAATACATAAAAACCATACTTAAAAGAGCTTTTGGTGAAGACCAAGCAGCAAAACTTATATCAAAAATTGAAAGTGGCGCAAGTGCATTTGACATACTTAGATGGCTTGATTCTTCTGCCATTGCAACTATGCTTCAAAGAGAACATCCTCAAACAATAGCAATAGTTTTAGCCCATTTAGACCCAACTCAAGCAGCGGAAACGCTTAGTAAATTTCCTGAGCAATTAAAAATAGAAGTATCCCAGAGAATCGCTAGCCTTGATCAGATTTCTCCAGCCATATTAAGTGAACTGGAAGACGTTCTTCAAAGTCAACTCCGTTCCTATACACAGTCAAGACGTATAGGGGGTATTAAAACTGTAGCAGAGATTCTAAATCAGATGGATAGAACATCAGAAGAGCTAATATTAAAGAACATAGAGGAAAAAGACCCTATATTAGCTGAAGAAATAAGGAAACTTATGTTCACATTTGAAGACATTATAAATATTGATGATAGAGGAATTCAGACGATTCTCAAAGAAATATCCACAGATGATCTTGCCTTAGCGCTTAAGATGGCATCTGAAGAACTGAAAGAAAAAATATTCAAAAATATGTCAAGCAGAGCAGTGGAAATTCTAAAAGAAGAAATTGAAGCAAAGGGACCTGTAAGAGTTTCTGATGTAGAAAAAGCACAGATGAACGTGGTAAGAGTAGTTCGAAGATTAGAAGAAGAAGGCAAAATAGTTATAGGTGGAAAGGGTGGTGAAACTCTTGTCGTCTGATATAAAACCTTTTATACCATCTGCTTTTGATGAAAAAATTAACAGAGAACAAAATATTAAAAAAACGCCTGAACTAATACAACTCTATGAACAAGTTAAAAGAGAAGGATATGATGAAGGCTTTAAAAAAGGTTATAAAGAAGGTTTAGAAAAATCATATGAGGAGATAAAAAAACAGGGAAATAGAATAGAGGATAAAATTGCAAATTTAGACAAAATTATTAAAGAACTTTCTAATTTTAAAAAGGAGCAAATAAAAACCTTCTTACCTGAAATCCTTTCTCTATCCATTAAAATAGCAAAAAAAATTGTTTCTGCTGAAATAATGATTAATGAAAAAATTTTGTTAAATATTATAAAAGAAGCATTGAAAGAATTATCCTTAGGTGAGCAAATCATAATTAAAATTAATCCTTTAGACTTTAAAAACCTATCGGAAGAACTGAATCAATTAATTTCTGATAACCCTTCAATTAAGATTATTGCATCACCGGATATTAATCAAGGAGGTTGTTATATTGAGTCGCAAGAACAGATAATTGACTCAACGGTAGAAGAGAAATTTAAGGAGATAGAAAATGTCCTCAATTCAGTCATTTATTCAAAAGACTGAAAAAGTTATTGAACAAATAAAGCCCATAAAAATTTATGGTAAAGTAACTAAAGCTGTAGGGCTTATCGTGGAGGGTGTTGGTATTAATGCAAGCATAGGAGACATATGCGAAATCATTTCAAATGAGCATTCTATTGAAGCAGAGGTGGTAGGTTTTAAGAACAATATAACATTACTTTCACCCCTTGGTGAAATATACGGAATTAAGCCAGGGGATAAAATCTTCTTAAAGGGTAAACAAAGTTACATAAAAATAGACGATAGTATATTAGGAAGAATAATTGATGGAATAGGTAATCCTCTCGATAGTATCATTCCTCTTACTGGCATGCCCTATCCTATCTATAGAGAAGCAATAAATCCTCTTGAAAGAGAAATAATAAACAAACCTCTTGACCTTGGAATTAGAGCAATAAATGCTCTGCTTACCTGTGGTAAAGGACAAAAAATAGGAATAATGGCAGGCAGTGGTGTTGGCAAAAGCGTTCTACTTGGAATGATAGCAAGATACACATCTGCTGATATAAATGTTATAGCACTAATTGGTGAAAGAGGAAGAGAGGTAAGAGAGTTTATTGAAAAAGACTTAGGGAAAGAGGGTTTAAAAAAATCTGTAATTGTTGTTTCTACTTCCGATACTCCTGCTCTTGCGAGGATAAGAGGAGCCTTTGTTGCCACAGCAATTGCAGAATATTTCAGAGAAAAGGGCAAAGATGTGCTTCTTTTAATGGATTCTCTTACAAGATTTGCAATGGCTCAGAGAGAAATAGGACTTGCTGCAGGTGAACCACCAACAATGAAAGGCTATCCACCTTCAGTTTTTAAATTAATGCCAAAGCTACTTGAAAGAGTTGGAGTAACCAAAGACGGGGGATCAATAACAGGGATATATACGGTTTTAGTTGAAGGAGATGATCTCACAGATCCAGTAACAGATGCTGCAAGATCTATTCTTGATGGCCATATCGTACTTTCAAGAGATTTAGCAAACAGAAATCACTATCCTGCAATAGATGTATTAAAGAGTATTAGTAGAATAATGAAAGATATAGTTGATGAAAAGCATATAAATATTGCTGGTAGACTACTCGACATTATGGCTACCTATTCTAAGTATGAAGACTTAATAAGCATTGGTGCTTATAAGGAGGGAACTAATCCACAGGTAGACCAAGCAATAAAAATGATTGATCGAATAAATGGATTTCTAAAACAAGATATAAATACAAAATCAAGCTTTAATGACAGTATAAAAGAAATGTTTGAACTTTTTAAACAATAATGAATAAAAGCACTTTAAATATGATTTTAAAACTCAAAGAATGGGAAGAGGAATTAGAAAAACAGAAATATACAAAATTTTTGTTAGAGATGAAAAATATTGAAAATTATATTAATGAGATTGAAGAAAGGTTTGATTATATCAATCAGAAAAAAGAGGTACATATGACATCAAATGAACTCAATACTGTTTATAATGAAATCCAATATCTTACAAGTTTGATTAATGAAGCAAAAGAAATTTTAAAAACAATTGAAGAGGAAGTGGAAAGACAAAGAGAAATTTATGAGACCTCTTTCATAGAAAGAAAAAAGGTTGAAAGACTTTATGAAAAATTGATTTTACTAATCAAGAAAGAAAGAGAAAAACTTGAAGAAAAAATGATTTCTGACATATTTTCCGGAAGATATAGGAGCATTTAATGTTAAAAAAATCCCTCTTATTAGCAATATTTATAACTGTTTTCGGTATAGCAGCAGGAACGATCATTGGGCAGCAAACTATACCTAAAGAAAATCAAAATCCCTCTATTGAAGAAGAAAGGTCGAAAATAATACAAGAAGACCTCTCCAAAAAAATTGAAGAACTAAAAAAACTTCGTGAAGAAATAAATACAAAAATAAAAGAACAAGAAGAAATAAAAGCTCAACTTGAAAAAGCAAGAAGTGAGAATTATCAGAGACTGGCTAAAATATATGAATCTATGCCTCCTGAGGAAGCAGCAACTCGTCTTGAGAAACTCGATGATGACACAGCTACTACTCTTATCCTTGCCATTAAACCTCGTCAGGCTGCCAAAATTCTTTCTAATGTTAATCCAGAAAAAGCTGCCATAATATCAAAAAGAATAGTAATTATTAGGGAAAAGGCATCCAAGTAGGAAAATTTTTCCCTTCCTTTCAATTTTATAAAAGCCCGTAAAAGCTCAAAAAAATTAAATTTTTATTGTGGCATGGAAATTGAATAATTACTATTTCATGATTAATACAATAAACTTAAATATAAGTGGATTAATTCTAAATAATGATATGAATCTAAATTTATCTGAAACCAAAACGGAAATTGAAGGCTTTCTAAGTGAACTCTTTAGGATATTTCTTGAAAATCAAAAAAACCTCAATTTCGAAAATATTACCCTTGCACCTCTTTTACCTTTTAATATATTAACCTCTCAGGAGATATCTAATTTAGATAACTTGTTTGAAAATATAAAAATTCAAAATGAAGGGTTAAATTCTCTTTATGAACTCATAAAATCAGGGCAAGTGGATTTGAATAATGCTTTAGAAAGTTTAAAGATTATAAGCAAAGATAATTCCATTTCTTCAATTATAGAAGACCTTACTGAAAAAGTATCGATAAATTTAGATAAAAATAATATTAAGGATATTTTTAAAACTATCAATGCTCAAAACGACAATAATTCATTAGAACTGTCTTCTTTAAATTTAAACAAAGAGAGTAATAACAAAATGGAAATTTCAGATTCCATAAAAAATAATTTAATTAATATGGAATCTTTAAAAAATGAAAAAACAACAGTAGATGACATACAAAGAGAAAAAAATCAAAAAATAAATAGTGAAAATCTATTACCAAAAATTAACCTCAATTCTGTAGAATCTGTTCAATACGATAATATTAAACAAAAACACGAAATTCCTGTAATAAAGCTTAATGAAATATCCGATATTATTTTCAGAGCAGTATCAAATTCTCAAAAAACTCTGATTGTACAGCTTGAACCTCCTGAACTTGGCAAAATCCTCATTAAGCTCTCTATGGATTCTTCAGGAGTAAGAGCTGATATGAAGGTTGACTATCCTCATGTTAAGGAGATGTTAACAAATCTGATACCTGAGATTAAAAGTAATCTTCAATCCTCAGGGGTCAAAATTTCAGACTTTCTACTTGATCTAACTCGTGATCAAAAGGGTTATTCCGATTCACCTTATGGACAAGGTCAGAAAAAAAATAAAGATAATCAAAAATTTTTTGAATATTTTGCATAGGAGGAATAAATTATGTCAGAAATAACATCAGTTTTTGACAATCCGTTGTATACGGTACAGCAAAAAAGTGCATCTACAGGTGGCAATAAAATTGACAAAGAAGCTTTTCTGAAACTTCTTACAGCTCAACTGAAGTATCAAGACCCTTTAAATCCTTTAAAAGATACGGAGTTTATGGGACAACTAACTGCTATGACAACACTTGAACAGGTCATAAATATTAATAGCACCCTTCAAGATTTAGCCACCTATCAAATTTACTCTAATGCCTTAATGATTGGTTCAAATATCATCGGTAAAACAATAAGTACTACTGACGGGAAAGAATATGTAGCTCAGGGTATTGCCTTAGAGGACGGAAAACTAAAGATAAATGTGGGTGACAGTTATATATCAATGAGTCAAATAAAGGAAATTAAAGCTTAGGAGGTGATAAAATGGCAATGTTAACATCTTTATTTTCTGGAATTAGTGGACTTAATGCAAACGGACTTGCTCTTTCAGTTATAGGAGATAATATTGCCAACGCAAACACAGTTGGATTCAAAGCAAGCCGAGCAAATTTCGGAGATATATTAAGCCAAACTCTAAGTGGTTCATCAGCCATGCAGGTTGGACGTGGAACAATGATTATTGATATTCAGAAAATGTTTACCCAAGGAACCCTTGAGACAACAGCTAATCCTCTTGATTTAGCAATTGAGGGAGACGGCTTTTTTGTTGTCCGTCAGGTAAATGGTCCCACTTATTATACAAGAGCAGGACAGTTTAGATTAGACAAAGACGGATATGTGGTTGACCCAAACGGCTATCGGTTGCAAGCCTATTTGATGGATTCCACAGGTAATGTAACAGGTGGGATAGGAGATGTCTATCTTGCAGGTTTGATGAGTGATCCAACAGCAACAACTGAGATAAAAACTCAGCTCAATCTTGATTCAAGAGAAACAACTAAAACTTGGAGCTTTACACCTGGTCCGAATCTACCAAGCATTGATGCATATAACTATTCTACTGCTATAACTGTTTATGATAGCTTAGGCAATCCTCATCTTGTATATACATATTTTACAAAAACAGCTGTGAACAGCTGGGATGCTCATGTAATTTATGACACAAGTAATGACCCTAACAATCCAAATTATACAGAGGTTGGTTCATTTACATTAAACTTTAATGACGCAGGTACACTTATCACCGATCCACCAACTACTTCCTTTACTTTTGATTTTACACCTTGGGGAGCACAAATTTCAGATATTACCCTTAACTTTCAAGATACAACTCAATATGGCTCTCCAAACGCTGTTGTTTTCCAAACTCAGAATGGTTACCCTCCCGGTAATCTTATAGCAGTTACAGTAGATCAGAATGGAGTTATTTCAGGAGTTTTTACTAATGGACAAGTTAAAAATGTTGCTCAAGTTGTACTTGCAAAGTTTGTAGCACCTCATAATTTAACAAAGACAGGTAAAAATCTATATCTTGAATCCTATTCTTCAGGAGGGCCTACCTTAGGAGCCCCTGGTACGGTAGGTGTTGGAACTATATACGCAAATTCTCTTGAATCAAGTAATGTAGACCTTGCTGAGGAATTCATCCGAATGATTGCAGCTCAGAGAGCCTATCAAGCAAACGTTAGGGTTATCACAACTACAGACAATATGCTCAATGAATTAATGAATATAGTGAGATAATCGTCTGGGGGATAAACTCCCCCAGAAAAACTCCAATTTACATTCTATAATAGATAATTTATCAGCTTATTCTTTTTAATAATTGCTTTAAAATCTTAACCTCTGTTTTAATTAATTTATGAATCTTCTTTATTTTGAAAAACCAACAAGATATATAAATGGAGAAATTAATTCTATATTAAAGGAAGGCAAAAATCTCATAAAATTTGCCCTATGCTTCCCTGACATATATGAAATAGGCATGTCCCATCTTGGGCTTAAAATTCTCTACCATATTCTTAATAAAATTCCAGATGTTCATGCGGAAAGAGTATTTTCTCCCTGGATTGATTTACAGAATTATATGAGATATAAAAGAGTGCCTCTTTGTTCACTTGAAACAAAAACCCCAATTAAAGATTTTGATATAGTAGGATTTAGCCTGCAGTATGAACTTTCTTATCCCTCTGTGCTTAATATGCTCAGTCTGGGGCAAATCCCTCTAAGATGGCAAGACAGATTTGCACAAAAGTATCCAATCATAATAGGCGGCGGTCCCTGTGCATCCAATCCTTTACCCTTGTCTGAGTTTATGGACGCTTTTTTAATTGGAGAAGGGGAAGAAGCGGTTGTTGAACTAATAAACCTTTACAGGGAATGGAAAATCTCTGGTAACAAAAAAGAAGACTTACTTAATGCAATCAGTCAAATTGAAGGTTTTTATGTTCCCATGGTTGGTGAAAGAAATGTAAAACGACGCTATGTAAAGCATTTAGATGAGACTTATTTCCCTACTACTCCAATACTTCCATACATGAAAATTGTTCACGATCGAATATCTATAGAAGTATCTCGCGGTTGTCCCTCTGGATGTAGATTCTGTCAAGCAGGAATGATTTACAGGCCTCTCAGGATAAGAAAACCTGAAAAAGTTTTAGAGATAGCTAAAAAATCAATAGAAAATACAGGTTATGAAGAAGTCTCTCTTCTTTCCTTTAGTATCGGACACTATCCCTATCTAACAGAGCTAATTGATACCCTAAATAAAAACTTTTTTAACCAAGGGATAGCTATCTCATTGCCTTCAATCAGAGCTGACAGGGTAACAAAGGAACTTCTTAAAAAGATAAAATTTGCAAGAAAAACAGGCTTTACAATTGCACCAGAGGCAGGAACAGAAAGGCTTAGATTAATAATAAACAAAAACATATCAAATGAAGACATTGAGAGAGCCTGCGCCCTTCTTTTTGAAGAAGGATGGCTAAGTATAAAGCTTTATTTTATGATAGGACTGCCCACGGAAACAGAGGAAGATATCGGGGAAATTGTTAATTTGTCCAAGAGGATTCTGAAGTTTGCAAAGACTTTTACAAAAAAATTTGTTGACCTGAATATTACTGTTTCACCTTTTATTCCTAAACCTCATACACCCTTTCAATGGCTTGGACAGATTCCTTTTGATGAAATGAAACAAAGGCTTAATTTCATAAAAAATAACTTTCAAAAGAGCAAAATTCATTATAAAGGACATAACCCTAAAATGAGTATTCTTGAGGCTGCGCTTTCAAGGGGAGATGAAAAGGTTTGTGAAGTAATTTATAAGGCATGGCAGAAAGGAGAGGTTCTTTCAGCTTGGACAGACTTTTTTAATTTTGAAAGATGGCTTTCAGCAATGGATGATACAGGGGTTGACCTATTTTCTAAAGCAACTAAGAGTTACTCCATCTTTGAAACTCTTCCTTGGGATTTCGTAGATACGGGAGTAAAAAAGGAGTTTTTAGTAAGAGAGTTTGAAAGAGCATTGAGGAGTGAAAAGACAAAAGAGTGCAATGTAAAGTGTGAAGGATGCGGTTTAAACTGCAAATGGGAAGACAGGAGAAACACCGAAGGGAAAAGTATTATACATTCCTATCCAGAACCCGATAGAATTCAAGAGGAAATTCCTGTAAAAGTGATTAGGTTCTGTCACACTAAATTGGGAGAAATGAGATATCTTTCCCAGCTTGAACTTGCTAATCTCCTCACGAGAATATTGAGAAGAGCTAATATTCCCTTTGTTCTATCAAAGGGCTTTCATCCTAAACCTGAAATATCCTTCTGCCCTTCCCTTCCCGTTGGGATAGAGAGTGAATCTGAATATTTCGATATAAAAATATACGGAGAGTTCAACTCAGAATACATTTCAAGATTAAATAACCTTCTACCTGAAGGGTTAAAAATTAAGTGCGCAAAGCTAATAGAACCTGGAACGCCTGCTTTAAGCGCCTTCGTGCAGGCCTATGAATATAGAATTATAAATCCTCCTACAATGCCTGAGATTGATATAGAAAAGATAGAGATAAAACGAAAGGATAAATCCTATTCACTAAAAGATTTCATTGAAAAGATTCAGATTTATGACAAGGAACTATGTATAATAGTTAAAGATGGAGAAGTAAAAGCAAGAATAAATGAAATTGCTGAAGCCCTTTTAGGTGTCTCAGCAAAAGAACTTCAAATAAAAAGAGTACAAATGTATGGATATAAGGGAGGCTTAGTAGAACCTTGAGTAATGAACTCTTAATTAATATAACAAAACAGGAATGCCGAGTTGCCCTTCTTGAAGGAGGACAGGTAGTTGAGTTTTATATTGAAAGGAAGGGAGACTCAAGCTTTGTAGGTAATATTTACAAAGGGAGAGTAGTAAAGGTATTGAAGGGAATGCAAGCTTGCTTTATTGATATAGGATTAGATAAAGCAGCATTTCTCTATATAGATGATATAAGAGGTGGGATAAAAGAACTCTATCCTTTTTTAGAGGCAGAAGAGGAAACTGAATTCCTATCAAAGCTCGATTTCAAAGACGCCTCAATTGAAGAACTTGTTCAGCAGGGGCAAGAAATTCTTGTACAAGTAGCAAAAGACCCCATAGGAACAAAGGGAGCAAGAGTCACCTCAAGGATAACACTACCTGGCAGATATGTGGTGCTTATGCCAGGTATGGAACATGTAGGAATCTCAAGAAAGATAGAAGATGAGGAAAAGAGAAAAGAATTAAAAGAACTTGCAATGAAAATCAAGCCTTCTGGATTTGGACTCATAATGAGGACGGTAAGTGAAGATGCTACTGAAGAAGAAATTCAGAAGGATATTGATTTTCTCTTACTCCTCTGGGATAATATTCAGAAAAAGAAAGATAAAGTCCATGCACCTGCATTAATTCATAGTGAATTTGATCTTGTACTTAGAAGTTTACGCGACTTTATGAATCAAAATGTTGACAGACTTATAATTGATAGCTATACAGAATGGAATAGGCTAAAGGAGTTTGCCCACGTCTATTTCCCTCGTATTGCCGAAAAAATAGAGCTTTATGAAGGTGATGAGCCTATTTTTGAAGCCTTTGGCATCGAAGTTGACCTTGATAGAGCCCTTGAGAGAAAGGTTTGGTTAAAATCTGGTGGTTATATTGTAATTGACCAAACAGAAGCAATGACTGTAATTGATGTTAACACAGGTAAATTTGTGGGTAAAGAGAATTTAGAGGATACTATTCTTAGAACAAATCTTGAAGCAGTTAAAGAAATTGCCTATCAAATAAGATTAAGAAATCTTGGTGGCATAATACTCATTGACTTTATTGACATGGAAAAAGACGAAAACAAACAGAAAGTAATCAATGCAATGGCAGAAGCAATAAAAAAGGATAGAGCCAAAACAACCATATATAACATTACTGATCTTGGCATAGTTCAGATGACAAGAAAAAGAACAAGAGAAAGCCTTGAACATATACTTTGTGATAGCTGTCCCTATTGCGAAGGAAAGGGGCGAGTAATGAGCATAAGGTCTGTAGCTTATGAGATCCTAAGGAAACTTAAGTGTCTTACTCCTCAAGAGGGAGCAGAAATAACAGTTGTTACCCACCCTCAGGTTGCTGATTTGCTTACCGATGAGGAGAGAGACTCCCTTGAAGAGATTGAAAATATTAGAAAAGTCAGAATTACCATTAAAAAAGATTCAAGCCTCCATCAAGAAAACTATCATATTCATAAAAATCAACCTAAAATTGAATAATGAAATGGACTTTAGGGAATGCAATAAATGCGGAAAGTGTAAAGAAACTTGCCCAAGTTATAGCGTCTTCATCAATGAGGCCTTTTCTCCCAGAGGAAGGGTACAAATTTCTAATTTTTTTAAAGATGGAAATCTTTCAGAAAGCAAGGCCTTAAAGGAGAGATTATTTAGCTGCCTTTTATGTGGTTCTTGCCTTATTAATTGTCCTCTTCAGGTAAATATTCCAAATTTAATGTATGAGGCAAGAGAGAAAACTACTAAGGACTTTAAACTTTTGCTTTTTAAATACTTTTCTCTTTATCCCAATTTGTTTTTTTCTCTCATCGATATATTAAAAAATTTCAAGATGTTGATGAATCTTTTCAAAAAGCAAAAAATTTTGCCAACCACTCTGATAGATAAAATATCCGTCTTTGAAAAAAACAGAGAAGAGACAAAATCTCTAAAAATTTTCAACAAGATAAAGCCTCGTGGGAGAATTGCTCTTTTCTTGGGTTGTTCTACAGAGTTTCTTATGCCCTCTATCTCAAAAGCTTTAATAGATATTTTATCCTCAGCAAACTTTGAAGTTATAATACCAAAGCAAATTTGCTGCGGGGCTCCTCTTCTGGGAGCAGGTTTCAAAGAAGAAATGCTTTCTCTTGCAAAAAAGAATCTAAAAATATATAAATCCTTTCACATTGATGGAGTAATTACACCTTGCCCAACTTGTGCTCATTTTTTAAGGTCTATTTATGGAGAACTTATAGGTGAGGGGATTAAAATATTAAATCTTGCTGATCTAATTGAGGAGGTTAATTTAGTTCCAAAAAAACAAAAACAGGAGAAGATATTTTTTCATGTATCCTGCCATTCTTCAAATTATGTAAAAGAATTCGATAAAACTATTAGGTTACTCATTAAATCAGGGATTAGTATAGAAAAAAAAGAAGGTTGTTGCGGATTTGCTGGACTTTTTTCATTCTTGTTTGAAAAGGAGTCTATGGATATTCTCAGGAAAAAAGTTTTAAAATATGAAAAAGCAGATATGATAATAAGCTCTTGCCCCAATTGTTTAATTCAGTTCAAATTTGCCATGGAGAATAAAAAAGTGCTCCATTATGCTGAGTTTATTCAGAAAAATTTTTTGAAAGGAGAATAAAATGACAGAAGAAAACTCTAATTTTGAAATAGTTTTACCTGATGGTACAATTTATAAACCAGAGAAAACTGAGCAAAAGCCTTCCTATACTATTGAGGGGTATGATCCTGATGGAAAACCAAAAAAAATGAAGTTTTCAACAAAAAATGAATGTGACAGATGTGGAGAGTGCTGCAGGAGAGATACCCCTATAATTCTTAAAGAAGACATATATCTTCTCACAAAGGGGATAATTTCTGAAAGGGATATTTACACTGTAAGAGAAGGAGAAAAAATACGTTCTTCCATAGACGGAGATATGTATTACTCATCTATGGAACTAATAAAAATAAAACCAATTTTCGGGAGTTTTACCTGCCTTTTTTATGATCCTGAAGAAGGATGCACAATTTATGAACAAAGACCAACAGTATGCAGACTTTACGAATGTTGGTCACAAAATTTTTCTATAACAGGAATTGAGGCAAGAAGACTCATAAGGTCTGACTTATTTGGCAATATAAGCTTTGTAACAGAAGCAATAAAAAAACATGAAGAAAATTGTTCTCTCAATAAATTCCATGAACTCGTAGATGAATTGAAAAAAGATAAGAAAGAGAATATAGAAAAAATTGCCGAAATGATTCTTTATGACTCCACTTTGAGAAATTGGCTTAAAGAAAAACTTTCAATCTCTGATGATGTTCTACCTTTACTTTTAGGAAGAAGTCTTTTTGAAATAGCTCCCTTTTATGGATTAATAATAGAAAAAGAAGGAGAAAATTTTGTAATTAAAGTTATGCAGGAGGAAGAGGAATGAAATTTTTCATTGACACAGCAAATCTTAATGAGATTAAAAGAGCATGGGAAGTTGGAGTCATTGATGGCGTGACTACTAATCCCTCTTTGCTTGCGAAAGAAGGTAAAGAACCCATAAGTTTACTTAAAGAAATATGTCACATCGTTGAAGGTCCTGTAAGTGCTGAAGCCCTATCCCTTACATATGAAGAAATGCTAAAAGAAGCCATTGAATTAAGCAAAATTGCTCCTAATATAGTAATAAAAATTCCCATGACTGAAGATGGTTTAAAAACAGTAAAAAAACTTTCACAGGAAGGCATTAAAACAAATGTTACTCTGGTTTTCTCATCGACTCAGGCATTACTTGCAGCAAAAGCAGGTGCCACTTATGTTAGTCCCTTTGTCGGTAGACTGGACGACATAAGTCATTTCGGGATGGATCTAATAAGAGATATACAAATAATTTTTGAAAACTATGATTTTGAAACGGAAATTATTGTAGCAAGCATCCGTAATCCTTTACATGTTCTTGAGGCAGCAAGAATCGGAGCAGATATTGCAACAATTCCCTATTCTGTAATAAAGCAATTAATTAAACATCCTTTAACTGATATAGGTATTGAAAAGTTTCTAAAGGACTGGGAAAAACTTCAAAAATAGGGGGTGTATAACATGAAGGAAAATAAAAAATTTATATTTTCAGCAGCCCTATTAATCCTTATAGGGATAACTATAGGATTAATAATAGCCTCAAAATTTGACTTACAGACAAAGGGATATTCGGAGGATTATCAAATCTCAAAAGAATCTCAGGAAACCCTTTCAAAAATCGGAAATGCTATGGCAGAGGTTGTCCAGGCAGTAAGACCTTCGGTAGTTAATATTTATACCACTAAGAAAATGAAAAGACAGACCATTCCCTTCCCTTTCAATGATCCCTTTTTCAGAAGATTCTTCGATGACGAATTTGGAGGACTTTTTGATAGACAAAAGGAATTTACCCAGACATCTCTTGGTTCTGGCGTAATTGTTGATGGAGCTAATGGGTATATTCTAACCAATTATCATGTTATAAAAGGGGCTGATGAAATTAAGGTTAAGCTTTTTGATAAAAGAGTATTTGATGGCACAATTATAGGGTATGATGCCAAAACAGATGTAGCGGTAATAAAAATTAAAGCTGATGGATTAAGAGCCATAAGATGGGGTGATTCAGACAAACTAAAAGTAGGCGAAACAGTAATTGCAATAGGAAATCCCTATGGACTAAATCTTACGGTTACAAGCGGAATAGTAAGCGCTACTGGTAGAGCAAATGTTGGTATTTCTGACTATGAAGATTTTATCCAAACAGATGCACCCATAAATCCAGGAAACTCTGGAGGTCCTCTGGTCAATGTTAAAGGTGAGCTTATAGGATTAAATACTGCCATATTCAGCACAACAGGTGGATATCAGGGAATAGGTTTTGCCATACCAAGCAATATGGCAAAGGTTGTAATGGACAATTTAATAAAACATAAAAAAGTTGTCCGTGGCTGGCTTGGAGTAACTGTAATGGATGTAGACCCTGAAATGGCAAAATCTAATAAAATGAAAGAAATCAAAGGTGCAGTTATAACAGATGTTATGGAAGGAAGTCCAGCAGAGAAGGCAAAACTACAGATGAAAGATATAATAATCAGCTTTGATGGTAAAGAAGTTGAAGATTCTGCCCATCTAAGAAATCTTGTAGTTAGCACACCACCCGGAAAAGTTGTGAAATTAGAGATAATAAGGGATGGTAAATCCTATTCTGTCAATGCTACCATAGGAGAACTTCCTTCTGAGCAAAAAGTTTTGGCTCTCCAATCTGTCCTTGCAGGTATATATGTCGAAGAATTGACTCAAAAAATAAGAAATCAGTTTAATATCCCAAAAAGAATTAATGGGGTTGTTGTATCATCTATAGAGTCAGGATCGCCAGCTGAGGGAATGTTAAAACAAGGTGATGTAATTATGGAAATTAATAACCAAAAAATAAATAATGTAAAAGATTTTTCTAAAGTGGCTAACCAGACAAAAGGAAGAGCTATAATATGGTTTTACAGAAATGGAGTAGTATCCTACATAACCTTAGATACTGGAAAGTGAGCTAAAAAAGGAGTTCAGCATCTGCTGTCTTACATAGAGCATTTTATTAAAAGTATTGGAAAATTCTCTAAAAATTCTCGCAGGTGCTGACTCCATCTCCTTTATAAGGGCATCACACAAATACCAGTTGCATCTCAAAGGCCTTAGGTATCTTGGAACTTTGCACCCTTTTTCAGTAAGAAGATAGCAGGGCTCTTTTTCTTTGAGATTTCTTTCAGGTATAGGAAATTTTTCTCTTAATGCTAATATGTAAATAAGGTCATCATATTCATACCTACTATTTTTTTTAAGACAACAGATATCAGTACATAGAGAACAAACTTTTTTTGAATAAATATCAATGAAGGAATTAAGTTTTACTATATAGTCTTTTATCTCTTCTGCTAATATTTTAGATTCCATGAATTGTTCTGGAAAATCTATGAAAAGAGAATCTATTTTCTCAATCAATTTAATTAATTCAGGTATATTATTCCATAAAAGTATTTCGCCCTTATTGATTAAGGAAAATCTTTCCATCTAAGATATTATAAAACAGATTCAAAAGAGATATATTAAAGAGAGGGATAAGATATTGAAAAAAAAACTTTTAAAAAATATAAAATGTAAATTTTGCAAGAACAATATAATAATTTTTTTTTATTGAAGTCGTGTAGTGCTCTGCTGTACCGAATGCGGAGCAGAATTTAAGGTATCTCAATACCTCGAAGAGTTAGATGAAGAAACTTGGGATTTAATATCTCGAAGGTCTTGTGATCGAGCTTAAAGAAAAAAATTTTTAGAGTTACAATAAATTATGAGCAAAATTCTAATAGATGGTTATAATCTCATAGGAATCTATCACAAAGATATTAAAAAAGCAAGAGAAAACTTAATAGAAAAACTGATTAATTACTCTAAAGAGAAAAAACATGATATAACTTTAGTATTCGATGGATATAAGGATGGTCCTGGTAAGGAAACATCAGAAATAAGAAGTGGTATAAGAATAATCTATTCGGGTGCAGGTGAAAAAGCTGATGATGTAATAGAGAGAATTCTTAAAAATGAAAAGGCTTTTTGGATTGTTATTACCTCTGATAGGGATATAGAAAAAGCTGCATGGAGAGAAAAATGTGTTGTTATAGACTCTTCAATTTTTTCCCATATTCTAATGGGAGAAAAATTTTTTATTGAAAAACAAAGGGGAATAACTCTTTCAAAAAAAGAAAAGTCTATAATAAGGGCGATAGAAAAACTATCATGACAAAAGAATTTTTAAAACTTCAACCACCGGCTCAACTAAATATTATTTTTTTTACCTGTCTTAGTTTATTAGTTGCCCTTTTTTATCCAAAAATACCTATGGCATTTTATTTCTTGGTAATTTATCTATCTATAGCAATTTTTCAATTTTTTATATGCCAGTTCAATAAAGATAAGTTTATCAATATTTTAAAAAACATAGTTTTCCCTGTATTTTCTGTGTTGATAGCTTTTGATACTATCGGGGAAATAATTCCCTATATCAACAAAGATATAGATTATGTTTTTTTAGCAATTGATTATAAAATCTTCGGCTTTTATCCCTATGTTTATTTGGAAAAATATTCTAATCCCTATTTAACAGAAATAATGCAACTTTCCTATTGTTTCTACTATCTAATGCCCTTTATATTAGGGATTTATCTTCTAAAAAAGGGGACTCAGGAGGATTTTCAAAAAGCTCTGTTTCTCGTTCTTCTTTGTTTTTACCTTTCATATGTAGGCTATATGATTTTCCCAGCTTTAGGACCTCGATTCAGCATTGCCTATATGTTTCAAAATGAACTCAATGGAATTTATTTTGCAGAAAAAATTAACACTTTTCTCAATTCACTGGAAGGAATAAAAAGAGATGCCTTTCCCAGTGGACATGTGGGAATATCTCTTCTTATACTATTAATTTTCTACAAATACAACAAAAAAATCTTTTTGATAAATCTTTTACCAGTAACATTATTAATAATATCTACAGTATACTGCAGATATCACTATTTTATTGATGTTATAGGAGGTTTCCTTTTAACAGTTGTAACTTTATTGATAGGTAATTTATACTATAGTTTTTGGTTAACAAAAAATGGACGCTCCTCTTATAAAAGATAAAGATGGATACATATTGAAAATAAATGTTAAAACAGGATCTAAAAAACCAGGGATTGAAGAAATTGATAAAGATATAATTAAAATTAGATTAAAATCCCAACCTCATGATGGATTAGCTAACAGAGAATTATTAGAGATACTATCAGATTTTCTTAATATGCCAAAATCAAAAATTGAGATAATAAAGGGATTGACATCAAAAAATAAAATTATCAAAATAAAAGGAAATATAGGATGATTGAAAGCCTAACTGGTTATGGAAGTTCAGAAAAAGGTATTTTTAGAGTAGAAGTGAAATCTTTAAATCACAGATTCCTCGAGATTAATCTTAAATTACCTATAATTCTATCAAAATATGAAATGGAGATACGCAATTTAATAAAACAAAAATTTCAAAGAGGTAAGTTTGATCTTGTTGTATCTATAAAACAAAGAGAAAAAACTGGTAATATCTATCTTAATAAAAATCTTGCTCTTCAGCTATATTCAGCTTTTATTGATATAAAAAAAGAACTAAGCATACTTGGCTCTATTGATATTTCCATGTTTGCCAATTTTAAAGAACTTTTTATCTATGAGGAAGAAGAACCTGACTTAAATGAGTTAATTAATGCAGTTTCAGAGGCTCTTGAAAATCTTCATATTATGAGAAAAAGAGAAGGTGAAATCATTAAGAACAGTCTCTTGGAAATTCTTTTAAAACTTGAAAGAGATTTAATAAATTTAGAAGGATTGATAGATATAAGTTATAATAATTACATAAATACGCTAAAAAATAGAGTAAATGCAATTATAAGCCAAAATAATTTGGATGAAAATAGAATTTTAGAACAAATTGTAATTTTTGCTCAAAAAATTGATATTAAAGAGGAAGTAGATAGATTGAAAAGTCATATTACTCAATTTAAAGAAATTATTGATACAGGCGGACTTATTGGTAAAAAGCTTGATTTTTTGCTGCAGGAAATTCAAAGAGAAACGAACACTATTCTCTCAAAAACTGAGGATTTAAAAATTAAAACTCTCTCTATAGAATTAAAAACAAATACAGAGAGACTAAAAGAACAAGTTCAGAATATTCAATAGCCATGCTGGTTAATATAGGATTTGGAAATATAGTTGCTTTGTCAAGGATTGTAGCAATAGTTAATCCAGGTTCATCTCCTATGAAGAGAATTAAAGATGAGGCAAAGAAAAAGGGTAAACTTATTGATGCTACAGAGGGAAGAAAAACGCGGGCAATAATAATAACTGATAGTGATCATATCATACTTAGTGCTTTGCAGGTAGAAACAATATTACAGAGAATAAATGAGATTAAGAGGATAGAAGATGAAACTCCCTAAGGAAGGAATTATTTTCGTTATATCAGCGCCTTCAGGTACAGGCAAAACCACTATATGTGAGAGAGTACTCAAAAGTTTACCAGATTTAAAAATGAGTATATCCCATACGACAAGAAAACCACGTAATAGTGAAAAAAACGGTGTTGATTATTATTTTGTAGATAAAAAAACTTTCAATGAAATGATAAAAAATGGAGATTTTGTAGAATGGGCAGAGGTTTATGGTAATTATTACGGGACTTCTAAAAGGGTAATAAATGAGTTACATAGCAGTGGAAATGACATTGTTCTTGACATAGATACTCAGGGAGCAAAAAATATTAAAAAAATTTATAAAAAAAGCGTTTTAATTTTCATACTTCCGCCTTCTATTGAGGAATTAGAAAGAAGATTACAGAGTAGAAATGAAGATTATCAAGTAATAAAAAAAAGATTAAATAAAGTGGCTGATGAAATTAAGGAATATAAGTTTTACGATTATCTTGTAATAAATGATAATCTTGAAGAAGCTTTAAAAGAAGTTATGTGTATTATTCAAGCGGAAAGACTAAAAATAAATAGGTTAAATAAAGACTTTATAAAAAATTTCTTAAAAAAATATAAGGGGGGGTAATCATGGAAAAAAAAGAAAAAACGATGGACATTATTTCACTACCCATAGAATTAGAAAGGGGTAAGATTGACAGCAGATATCGACTTACTTTAATTGCAGCCCAAAGAGCCTCGGAACTTTCATTAGGCGCTACTGCAAGGATAGAAAAAAAAGCAAAAAAAATCACAACAACAGCTCTCTTAGAAATCTTGTCTGATAAAATCGAATACATTACTGGTGAAGAGGCCATTAAAGCAAAAGAGAGAATTGAAAAAATAGACGTTAAAAAACTTCTTGAAGAAAAAAGAAAAGCTATTCCAGACCTTTCAGAACTTGAAAAGGACCTTAAAGTTTACCTCCATGGTAAGGAATCTGCTGAAAAAATGCTTGAAGACCTTTTCACTGAGAATTTTGAACAGACTGAAGAATAACATTCAGGGAGTTGAATATTGCTTAAAGACAAAAAAATCGTATTAGGTATTACAGGCAGCATAGCTGCATATAAAGTATTTGAATTAATTAAACTTTTCAGGGATGCAGGTGCCTGTGTTTTGCCTGTAATGACTAAAAAGGCTACCTACTTTGTAACTACCTTAAGTATAGAGGTTGCCTGCGGAAATAAAGTTTTAATTGATATGTTTGAATCTCCTCTTTCTCATATTGAATTAGCAAAAAAGGCTGATTTATTTGTAATATCTCCAGCAACGGCAAATTTTATAAATAAATACGCCTCCGGCATTGCCGATGACCTCCTTACAACAGCAATTCTTGCCTATAAAGGGCAAGTTATAATTGCCCCAGCAATGAATTGGAGAATGTATGAGTCACCCCAAGTTCAAAGAAGCATAGACTACCTCAAAAGCATTGGTGTTTTATTCATAGAACCTGAAGAAGGCTCTCTTGCCTGTGGAGAGGAGGGTAAAGGAAGGCTTGCAAGGGTAAATGAAATTTACGAATTAGCTGTTAGTGCTTTGACAGAAAAAGATTTGCAGGATGAACATATTCTCATAACAGCAGGACCTACAAGGCAGTATATAGACCCTATAAGATACATAACAAATAAATCGTCTGGTAAAATGGGATATGCCCTTGCAAAAATAGCAAAAAGAAGGGGAGCAAATGTAACTTTGATAAGTGGGCCAGTAGACATCTCTCCACCGGAAGTAGATAAACTAATAATGGTTGAAACAACACGGGATATGCTCAAGGCTGTAATAGAAAATATGGGGAATGTAAATACTCTAATTATGGCAGCAGCACCACTGGATTTCGAGCCAGAAAAAACTTTCCAAACAAAGCGTGATAAAAATTCAATAAAATCTATACCTTTAAAACTATGTCCGGATATACTTAAAGAGATTGCAAAAAGCAATAAAAGACTCTTCAAAGTTGGTTTTTCTGCTGAATGGGGTTTTAACGTAGAAAGAGCAAAAAGAAAATTAGAGGAAAAGGCCCTTCATATGATAGTTCTAAACGATATAACCGGCAAGCATGGTGGAATGTGTTCAGAGTATAATCAGATTATTATGATTTATAAGAAGGGAAAAAATTTTTATCAAGAAAAAACCCCATTACTAACTAAAGAGGAGATTGCTAACATCATTCTTTCAAAAATAAGGGAGCTATCGCTTGGCAAATAATCTAATAAGAAGAGAGAAAGTAATAGAATCAATCTCTTCAGATTCAGATGCCTTTTTAATAACAGATATTAAAAACATCCGATATCTAACAGGTTTTACTGGAAGCTTTGCCATATTTCTTTGCACTAATGAGGAAAGCTTTTTATTTGTTGATTTTCGTTATACAGAACAAGCAAAAAAAGAAGTAGATATAGAAATAGTAGAATTTAAAAATTCATGGTTAGAAGCCCTTAAGAATATCATTCGTAAAAAAAATATTAAAAAAATCTCCTTCGAATCCTCTATTTCCTATGAAACTTACAAGATATTATCAGAAATTAAAAGAATTTTTCTTATACCAAAGACTCTACTGGTAGAACGCGCAAGAGCTATAAAAGACAAAGTAGAGATTAAAAATATTAAAGAGGCTGTGAAAAGAGCTGAAAGAGCCTTCTTAGAAATTAAACCTTATATAAAGGAAGGTGAAAATGAAAGAAAAATTGCCATATTACTTGAACATGAAATAAAAAAGCAAGGTTCAGAAACATTGCCTTTTCCTGTGATTGTAGCATCAGGTCCTAATTCTTCAATGCCTCATTGGAGAAATTCAGAAAGGATATTAAAAAAGGGCGACTTTGTTATAATTGACTGGGGTGCAGAATATAAAGGCTATTATTCTGATATGACAAGAACTTTTATAATAGGTAAACCTTCCAAAAAACAGATTGAAATCTATGAAATAGTTAATAGGGCAAGAGGAGAAGCCATTAAAAAGGTTTCAGCAGGAGTAAAGGCAAAAAAAATTGACGCAAGGGCAAGAAATTTGATAAAACAATCTGGTTATGGCGAAAACTTCGGGCATGCAACAGGTCATGGGGTGGGAATGGATGTTCATGAACTTCCCAGAATCAATAGAAAATCAGAGGAAATTATTCAACCTGGAATGGTTTTTACTATTGAACCAGGAATTTACATTGAAGGATTTGGAGGAGTAAGAATAGAAGATATGGTTTTACTAAAGAATGGTTCAGTAGAGATAATGACAAATCTTTCAACAGATTTAGAAACTTTATAGGAGGTGTAATTTGATATCAACAACAGATTTCAAAAAGGGATTAAAAATTGAATACAAAGGAGAACCTTATGAAATAATTGACTTTCAACATGTAAAAATGCAACAGAGAGCTCCAATTGTAAGAACAAAGATAAAAAATCTCAAGACCGGAAGAGTACTTGAAGAGAATTTTTCAGCGGGTGAGAAATTTGAAAAACCCCAACTTGAAGAAAAGCAAATGCAGTTTCTCTACTCTCAGGGAGATGCCTATGTTTTTATGGATATGGAATCTTATGACCAAATATCAATCCCAAAAGAAAGAATAGGAGACGCCCTCCATTACATAAAAGAAGAGATGATAGTGGATGTAATTTATTACAAAGGAGAACCTCTTGTAATAGAACCCCCCATGTTTGTTGAATTAAGAGTTGAAGAAACAGAACCGGCATTTAGAGGGGATACAGCCTCTGGAGGTGCAAAACCTGCAAAACTTGAAACCGGTCTTATTGTAAAAGTACCTTTTCACATACAAACTGGTGACCTTTTGAAAATTGATACGAGAACAGGTGAGTATATAGAAAAAGTAAAGGAGTAGAATATGGAACTTGAGGAAATAAAAGATATCATATCCTTTCTAAAGGATACAGACGTAACAGAATTAAATATTGAGAGAGAAGGTTTTAAAATAAGAATAAAAAGGGGATACATATACGGTCCAATTGAAATAACAAGAACCGTAAGACCTTCTGAAGACATGGGGAAAATCACCTATCCGATGGAGTCTTTAAAAGAGGAAGAAGAGACTCTTCATACGATTATATCACCTCTTGTAGGAACTTTTTATAGAAGTCCCTCTCCTGATTCTCCGCCTTTTGTCGAAGTTGGTACAAGAGTCGAAAAAGGACAGGTTTTATGTATCATAGAGGCTATGAAAATAATGAATGAAATAGAAAGCGATGTATCGGGAATTGTTAAGAAAGTCTTAGTAGAAAGTGGACAACCTGTAGAGTATGGAGAACCTCTATTCCTAATTGAGGTAGCATAAATGGAATTATTTAAAAAAATCCTTGTTGCAAACAGAGGGGAAATAGCTGTTAGAATAATCCGTGCCTGCAGAGAACTTGGAATTAAGGTTGTTGCTGTATATTCCGAAGCTGACAAAGAATCCCTCCATGTAAAACTTGCTGATGAGGCAATCTGTATAGGTCCTTCTACTCCCGCACATAGTTATCTGAACATTACTGCCATACTTTCTGCAGCTGATATAACAGATGCAGAAGCAATTCATCCTGGATATGGTTTTTTATCAGAAAATGCCCAGTTTGCCGAGGCCTGCATAAACTCAGGCATTACCTTCATTGGACCAACACCTGAGAACATTCGAATTGGTGGTGATAAAGCAAAAGCAAGACAGATATTAAAAAGAAAAGGAATACCTGTGGTACCAGGAAGTGAAGGACTTGTTAGTTCTGAAGAAGCCTGTATGAAAATTATAAAAAAGATCGGACTTCCTGTTATTTTCAAAGCCTCTGCTGGAGGTGGCGGAAGAGGAATGAGAATAGTTAAAGATGAAAAAGACATAGAACAGACCTTTTTCATGGCTCAGAGAGAGGCATTGGCAGCTTTTGGAAATGGAGAATTATATATTGAAAAATACTTTCCTAAAGTGAGGCACATTGAAATCCAAATAATAGCTGACAAGCAAGGAAATATTGTTCATCTTGGAGAGAGAGATTGCACAATCCAGAGAAGACATCAAAAACTAATTGAAGAAGCACCATCACCAGTATTAACAGAAAAATTAAGAAAAAAAATAGGTGAATATGCAGTTAAAGCTGCGAAAGCTTTAAAATACAAAAACGCAGGAACATTTGAATTTATAGTAGATGATGAACTTAATCCCTATTTCATAGAGATAAACACAAGAGTTCAGGTAGAGCATCCTGTAACTGAAGAGATAACAGATATTGATGTAATAAAGGAACAAATTAAAATTGCTAAAGGTTATCCTCTTTCTTTTAGACAATCGCAAGTTAGATTTAAAGGACATGCCATTGAATGCAGAATAAATGCGGAGGACCCTGAAAAATTTACGCCTTCACCAGGAATAATAGAATTCCTCCATTTTCCAGGAGGGCCTGGTATTAGAGTAGATAGCTTCCTTTATCAAGGATGTAAAGTTTCACCCTATTATGATTCTCTTATTGCCAAAATTATTGCCAAGGGTTCAAACAGACAGGAAGCTTTAGATCGAATGAGAAGAGCTCTTGAGGAAGTAAATATAAAAGGCATCAAGACAAACATTCCTTTCTTCTTGAAAGTATTGCAAAATACTGAGTTCATAAAAGGAAAATTCTATACAGATTTCGTTCAAACAATTATTAATAATGATAAAAATTAATTTACCTCCCATTTGCCTTATCCTTTCTTCAAAAGAAATACCCGATAAAGCAGAAATAGCATTAAAAGCAGGAATAAAATGGGTTCAACTAAGAGAAAAAGAGTCATCAAGAAAAACTATTCTATATTCAGCTCTAAAATTAAAGGAGTTAACTACTAAGTATAATGCTCTCCTAACTATAAATGACTACTTAGATATTGCAATAGCCTCACAGACAGAGGGAGTTCATCTTGGACAGGATGATCTTCCAATAGCCTTAGCAAAAAAATTTTTTTCAGGAATAATAGGAATTTCAACCCATAATATAGAAGAAGCCTTAGAGGCGGAAAAAAGTTCAGCTCACTACATAGGGTTTGGACCTATTTTTAAAACCTACACCAAAAAAGACGCCCTTGAACCAAGAGGAGTTTCTGTGTTATCTTTGATACAAAAAAAAATTAAAATTCCCATAGTTGCAATTGGAGGAATCACATCAGATAATCTTGAAAAAATATTAGAAAGTGGTTGTAAGAATATAGCTGTTTCCTATGGTATACTATCAGGGGATATTAGGGAAAATATAAAAAAATTTATGTCTATTTTTGATAAATTAGAAAAAAAATGAAGAAATCATTGAGTGACATTTTGGAAGACTTGTTTAATGGTAAAAAAACTGGTATTCTTAATATAGCTATGGTTTCTGAAAAAAGTTTGTTTAAATTTTATTTCAAAAATGGCGAGATATATCACATTTCTTTTGGACTAAAAAAAGGAATTGAAAGTCTCGAGGAGCTTTTACAAAAAGAATTATATGCAACTAACTTCATATCTGATATAACTATTGATATTAAAAGCAAGGACATTCCCCATACAGAAGAAATCATAAAAAAAATTAAAAATTCTAACTTATACATCTCTCTTACAAACAAAAATTCATCCAATAATCTTCATTTTAAAAAAATTAAAGAAAAATTAACATTAGCTTTAATAAAACAGATTGGACCTATAGGAAATAGAGTTATAGAGGAAATAATTCAAAAAAAATGGAATGCTCAAGTATATCTTTCTAAAGACGATTTATTTAATTTAGTAGAATTGCTAAAAGATGAAATTGAGGATCAAGAGGGTAAAAAGGAATTTCAAAGGGAAGCAAAAATTTTTATTGAGGAGGCTTTCAAATGAGAATAGAATTAGGATTAAGAGCGGGAATTGCTTTACCTCTTCTTGCTACTCTAATAATTGGAATGAGTATATTAGTCGGTTTTAATTATATATCTCAACTAAATGTCATAAAAGAACAAGAAGTTAGAGAAATTGAGTCCGCGATAAATACTACAAATGTTTTCTTAGAAACTACCTCCTTATATCAACTTATAGTCAATATAAATAACAATATCAATATTTCTGAAAGCCTTTCAAATTTAGATAAAATTTTAAATAAACTTAAAAAGGCGATTAATGGAGAAACAGGATTTATAACTAAAAAAGATCTATTTTCTGAAGAGCTTGATCAAAAAACATCAAAAAATACCATTGGACAATGGTTTTCAGTTTATTTTACAGGAAAAGAACCAAAACAATTTATTTCTGAAGAATCAATTAATAAAATCACACAAGTTAAAGATAAATACTATTTAGATAAAATATCCACAGATGAGCAGGATTATTTTGTTATTTATGTGCCAATCCAAGATCAAACGGGTAAAATATTAGGATATATATATATTACTAAGGCAAGAATACTCTCAAGTTTTACAATATTCAAAATTCTAGGTGTTAACATTCTATCCTATACTATAATATTAATTTTGATTTCCCTCTTAATAGGTTATGGCATGCATAAATATGTAATTAATCCTATAATTGCCCTAACTAATGCAGCAGATAATATTTCTATGGGTAAAACTTCAGAAAAAGTTCAAATTCAAAACGCTAAAGGAGAAATTGCAGTACTTGCAAAATCAATAGAAAGAATGCGTATAACAATGAAAAAACTTCTTGAATAGGAGTAAAAAATGTCAAAAGGTAAAATTTTAGTAATTGATGACAGCCCCCTTGTAAGAAAACTTGCGGAAGTTTCTTTACAAGAAGCTGGTTATGAGGTTTTTACTGCTGACAATGGAGAAGACGGGCTAAAAATTGCTGAAAGAGAAATGCCCGATCTAATATTAGTTGACTTTATAATGCCCAAAATGACAGGGTCACAATTTTGTCTTTTGCTAAAAGAAAACAAAAAAATGAAAGAAATTCCAATTCTCTTAGTAACGGGAAAAGGAGAGGCTGTTGGGCAAGCCTTTATAGAAAAATACGGAGTTCAAGACTATTTTATAAAACCTTTCAAATCTGAAGATTTAGTTGAAAAAGTTGAAGTTATGTTAGGGAAATTTCTACCTGAAGAGAAGAAAGAAGAAATTCAAATTCCTATTGCAGAAAAAATTGATTTTGAACAACCTACCGAAGAGAAAATAACAGAAATATTCGAACCTGAATTAAAGTTAATTCCTGAAGAAGAGTCATTTCTCCCTGAAAAGCCTTTAGAAAAAATTGATATCTTTCCTAAAGAAGAAATCACCCCAGAAATTCCAGAGAGAGAAACCATCGAATTTCCATTTTTAGAGGAAAATGAAGAAGCTCCAGTAGAAAATTATGAAGAAACTTTCGAAAAAGAAATAGGCCCTCTAGAGATTCAGGATGAGGTACAATCATTAATACCAGAGGAAACAGAATCATATGAAAAACCTTTAATAGAAGAAAAAACAGAGGAGATAACTTATATTCCTGAAGAAGTAATTGATTTTGAAGAGAAGATGGAGGAAGTAAAAATATCAGAAGAAGCCGAAGAAATTCCAGCGATAATAGAAAAAACTCCATCTCAAGAAATACATCTCTTTAAAGAAGAAGTGCCTGAATCTAAAATAGAAATAATAGGGAAAATAATCGAAGATAAACTTAATGAGTTTTACGATAAAATAAGCGAGTTAATTAAATACTCAATAGAAATTAATTTTAAAAAATTTGGAAATATCAAAGAAGATAAGATAATTTTAGGTGGCAAAACATCTACATACAATGTTGAAGAATTAATGGATTTTATAAGTAGGTCGAAATTAACCGGATTCTTAACATTTTTGGGATATGATGCTATATTTGAATTCCTTTTAATTGAAGGTAAAATTGTTTATGGAATTGCAAGTTCTTTAAAATCAAAATTTGGCAATAAATTTTTAAAGGATTTCACAGCAGAAGAAATAAAGGAATTAACATCGCAGAGTCTTGCTATTCTCTTGAAAACTAAAATTGATAGTTTCGTTCTTGAAGAAAGGGAGAAATCTGACACCTATTTGGATACTCTACCTCGTTACGATATCAAAGATGTTTTTTAAAACAAAAAAGCTTTTTATTTAATGTTGACTAAACAAAAGTCTAAAAACTATAATAATTAAATTAAAAAAAGTAATTGCATTTTTTATATGATTTTGTTATTTTTGAAATGGAGAGTTATTAAATGGCAAAAATACTAATTGCGGAGGACTCTATTACAGATTCTAAATATATTGAGTCCATCTTAGAAGATAAAGGATATGAACTTTTTTTTGCTAAAGATGGTGAGGAAGCTGAAAATTTAATTAATGCTAATAATTTTGATTTAATTTTGCTCGATGTAGTTATGCCTAAAAAAAATGGCTTTCAACTTTGTAGAGAGATTAAAAAAAATGAAAGAACAAAGCATATACCAGTTGTTCTAATTACATCAAAAAAAGAGGATGCTGATAAATTTTGGGGAAAGATGCAAGGTGCCGATGAATACATAACTAAACCCTTTGAACCTATTGATTTATTAGCGGTGGTTAAAAAATGTCTGAAGAAATAAGAGAAGAAAAACATTTTTGCGTATTTGGTATAGGAGAAAGAGAGTTTCTTATACCCAAAGAGTGTGTTTTGCAAATACTCGATATAACAAAAATATTCCCCATTCCAGGGTCACCTGATTACATTGTTGGTGCTTTACCAGTTAGAGGAAAAATTGTCCCTGCTATTGATCTTGCGAAGGTATATAATATTGAAAGAATAAATTATTCGGAAAACAAACTCTTAGTATTAGATGTGGAGGGAGAAAAAATAGGGATACTTTCGGATATTACTCCGTTCTTTGTAAGTTTTGATAAAGAGATTGTTGTGGACGACTATCTTGATCCCAGAAAACTCTATGAAGAATTAAAAATTAAACAACCTTCTTCAAATAAAAAGAATGAAAACCTATCATAAGGATGATAGATCAGACTGAACTGATAAAATATTTCCTCTTAGAATCAGAAGATTATATCAATACATTAATCGAAGGGTTAGAAGATTTAGAAAATAAAGGTTTCAGTCAAGAAACATTGGAAGCTCTATACAGGGCAACTCATACCCTGAAAGGTTCTGCCTCCATCGTAAAATTTAATAAAATAGCTACATTAGCTCATAAGTTAGAGGATCTTTTTGAAGCTATAATTAACAAGGAAATCCAACAAGATATCTCCCTTCTTAATATTATCAGAAGAGTTGTTAACTCAATAATCAGTTTAATAAATGAGATCTCTCAGCATAATGAAGAAAAAGCTGAGTTAGATAGCAATATTATAAATTTAATTGATGAAATAATTAGTAAGAAAGTTATTTTCCAAATGGAGGAAGAAGCTCAAGAACCCTATGCAGCTCTTCCTATAATTAATTCTGTAAGAGTTGATCTAAGTGTAATTGATAACATTCTTGATATATTGGGGGAAATTATAGTCCAAAGAAATATAATCTACGATAGAGAAAAAGAACTTAAGTTTTTAGTCGAAGAGATTTTAAAAAGCGGTAAAAAACTATTTAGTGAGATAATATCTTTCTCAGATAGATACTGGCTTGCTCCTCTAAGTGATAAATCTAAAGTTCTTGATACTTTTTTTACTGACTTTAGTGATTTAGAATTTGACAAATATGATGAATACCATATATTCACAAGAAAAATAGCTGAAATAACTAATGACATTAATGAAGGGTTAAATGAACTAATTTCATTCTCTGAAAATATATCTTCAAATTTTAAAAACTTAGGTAAAGAAATCATAAACTTAAAAGATAATTTATTGTCTATAAGAATGTTACCCATAGGGAGATTATTGAATAATATCTCAGAAGCTATAAAGGATATAGCTAATAACTTAGGTAAACATATAAATATTGAAATCAAAGGTGGAGATATAAAAATAGATAAACCCGTCTTCGATTTACTATATGAACCTTTAATACACATATTAAGAAATGCCATTGACCACGGTATAGAAACTCCTGAACAAAGAATAGCTTCTAGCAAATCAGAAGAGGGTAATATCAAACTCCATGTAAAAAAAGAAGGGAAATATGTAGTAATAGCAATTACAGATGACGGACAAGGAATAGACATTGAAAAAGTTAAAGAGAGAGCAATAAACAAGGGACTACTAAATCAAGAACAAATACATTACATGAGGGATGAAGAAATTTTATCCTATATATTCGTACCTGGATTCTCAACTTCCGAAGATGTAGATTTTCAGAGTGGAAGAGGTATGGGACTTAATATAGTTAAAACAGCTATTACAAAACTTAAAGGAACTATTGAAGTCTTCTCTGAGGCTCAAAAACAAACAACCTTTACAATAAAAATACCTCAATCTTTAAGTATCACAAATCTTTTAATTTTTAGGTCTTCAGACTTAGAATTTGCAGTCCCGATAAACTATATAGAAGAAATTTTAACTATTGATGATTTTCCAGATGTTAAAAATGAAAGGCTAATAAATCATAAAAATAGATTTATTCCTGTTAAGATTTTCTCTGAATTATATTTTTCATCCAATGGAAGACCCTCGGAAAAAGGTTATATAATAATTTTTAATTTCTCAGGTATTAGGAAAGCCCTCTTAGTAGATGAAATTTTAGGACAAGAGGAAGCTGCGATTTATTCTCTCGGAAAGTTTTTAGAGGGATTAAACCAATATTTAGGATATGTTTTATCAGCACAAGGTACACCAAGATTTGTTATCGACCCCATAAAAATATTCGAAGAAGAATTTATCTTCACTCTACCTATTCCTCTTACCTTAGAAAGCACCTCATATTTAGGACGAGTACTTGTAGTTGATGATTCAATAAGTGTAAGAAAATCTCTGCAGACTTTATTGGAAGCAAAAAATTTAAAAGTTTATACTGCCAAAGATGGTTTGGAAGCATTAAGTATTCTTGAAGATAAAAATTTGGATATACTCATTACAGATCTTGAAATGCCAGTTATGCACGGTTATGAATTAATAAGTAGGCTAAGAAAAGATGTTAGGTTTAAAGATTTGCCAATTATTGTTCTAACTTCAAGGGGGACTAAAAAGCATCAGGAAAAAGCTATAAATTTAGGTGCAGACGGATTTTTGGTAAAACCCTTTGACGAAAAAACAATAACAAAATTATTAAACAATTTCAATATTATCAAAAATCAACTATTCTAAACCTTAAATCTTCCTGTTATTTCAACAAGTTCATTAGAAGTTTTTGAAAGAGATTGAGAGACATTAGTAAGTTCATCTGTTATTTTTGTTACGTTATCCGTGACTTCTTTTACCTCATTTATAGAGCCAACTTCATCAAAGGTTATTTCCTTTTGTTTTTTAGCAAATTCATTGATCTCAACAATGATATCTCCTATTTTCTTGATTACTGCATCTATCTGTTCAAAAATAGAAGTTGTTTCACTAACCATTTTTGTTCCCACCTCAACATAATTAGTTTCCTCCTCAAGATGCTTAGTTACTAAGCTTGCTTCCTCTTGAATAGAAGTTAGAATTTCAGCGATATTTTTTGATGATTTTGCTGTTTTATCAGATAGAGATCTTATCTCCTCAGCAATAACTATAAATCCTTTACCTTCCTCACCTGCTCTTGCTGCTTCTAAAGATGCATTGAGTGCAAGTAAATTTGTTCTATTAGCTATCTCACTAATAATTGTTGATATGGTTCCGATCTCCATTAGTTTTTCAGAAAGTAATTTCATTCTTCTATTGATGACCTGAACAGCTGCTCTGATAAGTTGTATACTGCTCATAGTTTCAGTAATAATCTCATTACCCTTATTTATCGCATTTAATGCTTCTTCCGAAACATCGGTAGCAACCATTGTTTTGTCTGAGGTGGATGTGGCAATTTCAGAAGACTCTGCAATCATAGATGCTATCTTTTCAATTTCCTTTTTCTGTATCGTAGCACCTTCTTTCAATTTATTTATGATTTCATTAATAATAATTGTTTTTTCTCCTACCTCACCAGCAGAAGATTGAACTTCTATTACAAGTTGACTTAAGCCATCTGTCATAAGATTAAAGGCATCTGCTAAAGAACCAAAAACATCAGGTGTAACCTCTGCTCTTTTTGTAAGATCACCTTCAGAGGCTGACGTCATAATCTGTAAGAATTTTATAATATTGTTTTGCATTTCCTTTTTTTCTTCCTCTGTTTGGATTAAATTTGACAGTTTATCCATCATCTGATTAAAAGCCTCTGCGATCTTCTGAAATTCATCACCCGTCTTTAATTCTATTCTTCTATCAAAATTTCCATGTTTAATAGCATCTATAGCTTCTTCAATTGTTGAAATAGGCGATATAACCTGTTTTCTGAACCAAAAAACATTGGCAGTAGATAAACCAATTAGGGCTATTGCAAAAATTATAAGTGTAGGAGCAAATTTTATTATTGTGTTAACTATACCCATTCTTTTTGTGATAAATTCCTCACCATAAATGTTATATCCTGTAATTATTAAACCTGCTAATAAAATCAAGGTAGAGGCAAGTATGGTGGCATTAAAAATAATCAGAAACTTTCTATAAAGAGATATAGAAAGAATTTTTCTTTCAGCCTCTATTTTTTTAGGCATATTTTCCTCCCTTTTAAATTTGGTTTAATAAATTATGAAAAAAAACACAAATTTGTCAATATCTTTTTAAATTCCCTTGACTTTAAAGGTTTCCAAATCTATATCAATATTTCTAAAATTAGGATTTGAGGCAGTTCCAGGCATCAAACTGATCTCCCCAGCTACAGGCACAATAAGTTTTGCACCATTAAAAATTAATAAGTCTCGAACATAAAGTTGCCATCCTTTTGGAACACCCCTTAAATTGGGATTATCAGATAAACTTAGATGTGTCTTAGCAATGCAAATTGAAAAATCAGAAAATTTCCGCTTAGAGTTAATTTTATTAAGCTTCTCAAGCGCAACAGGTGAAAATTCAACAGAGTCTGCACCATAAACCGTTCTTGCAACTAATTCAATTCTCGATATGTGAGGAAGTTCAAGGTCATATAGAAACTTAAATTTTGATTTAATCTTACTTGCTTCTATAACTTTATCAGCTAAATCTACAGCGCCTTCTCCACCTTTACTCCAATGTTCTGAAATAGCAACCAAAATGCCTCTCTCTTCACATAATTTTCTTACAAACTCTAATTCTTCAACACTGTCCTGTTTAAATTTATTTATACAAACTAAGGGAATTATGCCAGATTTTTTCACTATTTCCACATGATGAAAAAGATTTTCCATCCCCTTTTCAAGCCATTTATAGTTTTTAAGATAGTACTCCTTCGGTAAAGAGTTACCAGTTATAATCTTAGGTGCCGATTCGTCAGCTCCATGATATTTTAAAGCTCTTAGGGTAGCTACAATTATTGCCATATCTGGTTTAAGCCCAGAATGTCGACATTTTATATTCCAAAACTTTTCAAATCCTATGTCTGCTCCAAAACCGCTTTCTGTAACATGATAATCAAAAAGTTTCAAGCCTATTCTATCTGCAATAATTGAAGACTGACCAATGGCAATATTAGCAAATGGTGCAGCATGAACAAAAACTGGTTGTCCTTCAATAGTCTGAATTAAATTAGGATTGACAGTAGGAATTACCAAAGCTGCCATTGCTCCTGCTACTTCTAAATCCTCTGTTGTAATTGGGGATCCTTTCTTAGAATAAGCAACTATGATTCTACCTATTCTATCTCTTAATTCCTTAACATCCTTTATTAAACTTAAAATAGCCATAACTTCAGAAGATGTAGCTATATCAAAACGAGATTCCATTGTTATTCCATCCTTTTTACTACCTAATCCAATAACTATTTTTCTTAAAGCTTGAGCGCAAAAATCCATAACCCAACCAATTTGAACACTTTTGGGATCTATATCAAACCTTTTGAGACCTTTTTTTAATAAAATCTCATCAGAATAATTTGATTCATGAAGGATTCTTGATGTTAAAGCAACCATTGCAAGATTGTGGGCATTCATTATAGCATTTATATCCCCTGTAAATCCTAATGAGAATTCTGTTCTAGGAATGCATTGGGCGAGTCCGCCACCAGCAGCCGTACCTTTAACATTCATTAATGGACCTGCTGAAGGTTGTCTGATTGCACAACTTACTCTTTTTCCTCTTTTTGCTAAACCTTGAACAACTCCAAGAGTTGTAGTGGATTTACCTTCTCCAAAGGGAGTTGGAGTAATTGCTGTAACTACAATGTATTTGCCTTGGGGATTCTCTTTTACTCTCTCGTAGATTTTCTTGTAATCAACCTTTGCGATATATTTTCCATAGGGGATTATCTCATCTTCCTTAATCCCAGATTCTTCGGCAAGCTGATATATTGATTTCATTGATTTTTCAGCTTCCTGTGCAATTAGCCAGTCTGGATGTAAAGAGGGGTCAGGCAGCATGAACAAACTCCTTTTTAAAATTTTCTATTCCGTCGGATTATCAAAATCTGCTAAGTAATCTTTTAGTTTTTCCATTAGGGAATCGGGTAAGACTTCATCGTATAGTAGAGCATTCATCTCTTCAATTGTTAGTTTTTCTTTAATTTCTCTTGGTAACATCCTAACGATTGCTACTCTCATTGGATCTGGTTTTTTTTCTTCACTCATGATAGTCTCCTTTTTACTTAGCAAGTTAAATGAAAGGCTCCTGCTACCTTTTTACCTTCATCAAGTAATTGATTAAATAAAGAAATAGCTTTATCTGTCTCCATTACATACGTTTCTATTCCTTTAGTCTTTAGCTCTGCTATAAGACTTTCAGATACCTTCATCCTTCCATAGGCTCCTGTGCCAACCACAAGATAATTGATGTCTTTTTTTAATACTTCTCCGAGGTCTTCCATGCATAATCCATGACCCTCCTTTCTCCACCAAGATGGCAAAATACTGTCAGGAAAGACAATTAGATCTGCTGTGTATTCTTTTTTGTTTATTATTACCTTACCAAAAGAATAATAGGTGATCATCATAGAACCTCCATTTTTTATGGCGGGAGCGTGTGGGAATCGAACCCACCATGCCTGCTCCTCACAGGCAACACTGGATTTGAAGTCCAGGGGGGACACCAGAACCCCATACACTCCCGATATAGAATTTTAAACGATTTTTAAATATTTTTCAAAGTTAATTGATATTTAATTGAACAATTTATAATTAAAACTTTAAATAGTTATCTCTTACATACCTTAAAATATCATCATAAACTGAAGGAATTACAAGGAAAAGCTCTATGTCACTAGGTAAAGAAAGCTTTAACCTATCCTGATCTCTTAGAATAAGGATTGCAGATTCTCCTTCCTTGAGAGAATCGTTTATTTTTGTTGAAATTTCCAAAATTCTTCTCTGAGATATTTCATTAAAAAAATTAGATATTTGTTCCATAACTGTTGTGGTTTTTACAACTCGCAGACAATTCCCCCAATCTATGAAAGCTCCAAAAGTTTCTGGATTTTCTATTCCTAAAACAACAGCTCCTTCTGTTGTTTTTCTTTCTATTAATATGTAAAGGTATGGATTAGTTTCTCTAATAACATCAACAGCTTCTTGTCCTTCAATAAAAATTGTTTCAACAAAAATTTTAGTAACAAAACCTAATTTTTCAAGCTTTTCAATGTGGGAAATTGCCCCCTGCCAATACTTCTCTACAAGATTTCTTAAAACTTCATCTTGCTCATCAGGAACAAAAACATTTGGAATACAAAAAAGTCTTCTTTTTCCCTTAAATTCTTCGATGTTTAATCTCTGAATTTTTCCTAACTCTGCCATAATTAATTTGTTTTTGATAGTCTTATTAATTCCAACAATTTATTGTAAGCTTTTCCGTTGTCAATACTCTCTTTAGCCATTTCAAATCCCTCTCTAAAATCCTCTGTTTTCCCAGCAATAACAAGGGCAACAGCAGCGTTCATTAATACCATATCTCTAACCACATCCTTTTTGCCTTTTAAAAGGGAGAGAATGATTTCTGCATTTTTCTTTTTGTCTCCACCTTTTATTTTATCAATACTTGCTTTTTCCAATCCAAAAATCTCTGGAGATATGATCATATCATAAAATTTCCCATCTTTATATCTTAATAAATACGTTTTATCTCCTATCGATATCTCATCTAAACCTTCATCACTATGAACAATAGCTACATCTTCAGAGCCGAGATTAGATAACACCTTTGCAATTATCTCCATATATTCCTTTGAAAACACCCCTATAAGTTGTCTTTTAACAAGTGCTGGATTAAGCATGGGACCTAAAATATTAAAAATTGTTCTAATTTTTAATTCTTTTCTTACAGGAACAACCCTTTTCATTGCAGGATGATAAATCGGAGCAAAAAGGACAGTTAGTCCACAATCAAAAAGACATCTCTCAGCTATATGTGGAGTCATATCCACTTTAACCCCAAGTTCCTCTAAAACATCTATACTTCCACATTGACTTGAAGCTGAACGATTTCCATGCTTTGCTACCGGAACTCCGGCACCGGCTACAACAAAACTCGTTGCCGTAGAAACATTAAAAGTACCAGCCATATCACCGCCTGTGCCTACGATATCCAATGTACCAGGAGGACATTTTATTTTTATTGCATAATCTCTAAAAACCTTAACTGTTGCTAAAATTTCTTCTTCTGTTTCTCCTTTCATGGATAGACCCATAAGAAATGCCGCAATCTGAACATCTGAAGCTTCTCCCTCTATTATTTCGATAAAACTTTTTTCAATGGCTTCAGAGGATAGATTTTTCTTTTTAGATAGCTGTTGAATTGCTTCTGTAATCATAACTTTAAAAAATTCCTAAGTAAATCTTTACCTATCTTTGTTAATATACTCTCAGGGTGAAACTGGACTCCTTCAATCAAATATTCTTTATGCCTTACACCCATAATTAAACCTTTCGAAGTCCAGGCAGATACAGTAAGACAGCTGGGAAGACTCTCTTTTTCTATAATAAGCGAATGATACCTTGTTGCTTCAAAGGGGTTCGGAATTCCTCTAAAAATAGTTTTATCATCATGATATATTAAGGAAGTTTTTCCATGCATTATTTCTGGAGAACGAATTATCCTGCCTCCAAAAGCTGCACCGATTGCCTGATGACCGAGACAAACACCGAGTATTGGAATTTTACCTGCGAAATACTTTATCACATCTACTGAAATACCAGCCTCCCTAGGAGAGCAGGGGCCAGGTGATATTATAATCTTTTCAGGAGACATCTCTTCAATTTCCTTTAAAGTTATCGTATCGTTTCTATGAACTCTAACATCTGGAATAATTTCTCCTATATATTGATAGAGATTATATGTAAAAGAATCGTAGTTATCTATTATCAATATCACTTTATCCCTCAATCTTTAAAAAATTAACTGATTTTAACATTGCCATTGCCTTATTAACTGTTTCATTATACTCATTTTCCGGAATTGAATCAGCTACCACTCCAGCACCTGCCTGAACAAAGACTTTTTCTTTCTTTACTAAAAGCATCCTTATTCCGATACACATATCCATATTATTGCTAAAGCCAAAATAACCAACAGCTCCAGCATATGGACCTCTTAGCGAGGGTTCAAGTTCTTCAATAATCTGCATAGCTCTTACCTTAGGTGCTCCTGTAACAGTACCAGCAGGGAAGCATGACATAAAAACATCAAACATGTCACAACCTTTTTTAATTCTACCCTCTACGTTACTTACAATGTGCATTACATGACTGTATCTTTCCACTGTCATCAATTCCGTAACATTCACTGAACCTATCTCTGCTACTCTGCCCACATCATTTCTGCCAAGATCAACAAGCATTATGTGTTCTGCTCTTTCCTTCTCATCTGTTAGAAGTTCTTTTTCAAGAGCTATGTCCTCTTCCTCGGTTTTTCCTCTTCTTCGTGTCCCAGCAATTGGTCTTAAAGTAATTTTTTCATCTTCCAACCTTACAAGTATCTCAGGGGAGGAACCAATAAGCTGTATATCCTCTGTATCAATATAAAACATATAGGGTGAAGGATTAATTATTCTTAAAGCTCTATAAATATCAAAGGGATGACAACTCCTTTTAGCTTCAAATCTTTGAGAAATTACCACTTGTACTACATCACCAGACAAAACATATTCTCTTGCTTTCTCAACAGCCCTGAGGAAGCCCTTTTTTGTAAAATTTGACCTAAATGATGAATCTAAATAACTCTCCTGATGTAAAGGATTAAAAAAATAACTTCTAAAACTCTCATCTTTATCATATTTAAGGGTTTGAATTATTGCATCTATTTTTTGTTTTGCCTTTTCATAAACTTTTTTACTATCTCCATCTGTAAAAGCGTTGACTATAATTCTTACAGATTGTTTTAAACTATCAAAAATAAGTAAAACTTCAGGAATCATGAGAAAAATCTCTGGAATATCCAAAGATTTCTTGCCAAGTTCCGGGACCTTTTCATATACTTTTACTATGTCATAGGATATGTAACCAACCATTCCTCCGAAAAATCTTGGAAGTTCAGGGTCAATATAGGCATGAAAATTTTTAAAATATTCTCTTAAAAACAAGAGGGGATTTATATTTTTATAAGACTCTTTCTGCAAATTTTTCTTTATCATTACAGTATCTTTATTAAATTTAATAGTAATTTGAGGATCAATTCCTATAAAGGAATACCTACCCCATTTTTCTCCACCTACCACACTTTCAAGAAGAAAGGAAGGCTTCCTATTAAGTTTTAAGTACGCTCCAACTGGTGTATCAAGATCAGCCAAAAACTCTTTGTAAAGGGGGATGACTTTATATTTCTTTGAAAGTTCAGTAAACTTTTCAATTGTTAAATTCATTAATTTATTTTATAGAATTCCTTTAAAAAAGGCAATTTCCCATAATTTGCGATTTTATTTATTTTTCTGTTATTTTTATTAAATTTGAAATATAAATAGGTGATTAACGTCTCTTTTTAGGAGGATAGGATGAAAACAAAGAAGTCTCAAAAACTCTATAAAAAAGCAATAAATCTTATGCCCGGTGGAGTCAATAGCCCTGTAAGAGCATTCAAGGCAGTGGGAGGTAATCCTCTATTTATTGCAAAAGCTAAAGGTTCTAAGCTATATGATGTAGATGGAAATCAATACATAGATTACGTCTTATCTTGGGGTCCCCTTATATTAGGGCATGCTTATCCATCAGTAGTTAAGGCTATTCAGAAAGCTATAGAAAAAGGTACAAGCTATGGTGCACCAACAAAGCTTGAAATAGAGCTCGCTGAACTTGTAAAAAAAGCTTTTCCCTCTATAGAAAAGATTCGAATGGTAAATTCAGGGACTGAAGCTACCATGTCTGCCATCAGGGTAGCAAGAGGTTTCACAAAACGCTCGAAAGTTATAAAATTTGAGGGATGCTATCACGGTCATGTAGATGGACTCCTCGTCTCTGCTGGTTCAGGGGGTGCTACATTAGGAATTCCTGATAGTCTTGGAGTCCCTATTCCTTATGTAGCTGAAACAATAGTTCTCCCCTTCAATGACACAGAAGCATTCAAAACTACCATAAAAGAAAACTGGAAGGATATAGCTTGTGTAATTCTTGAGCCTGTTGTTGGTAATATGGGTTGCATATTACCAAAGGAGGAATTTTTACTTTCCTTGAGAGAGGAAACTGAAAAATTTGGTATAGTTCTAATTTTTGATGAGGTTATGACCGGTTTCCGAGTCTCCTTTGGTGGTGCTCAAGCTTACTACGGAATAACCCCTGATCTTACTTGTCTTGGCAAAGTAATAGGCGGAGGGCTGCCTGTTGGTGCTTACGGAGGGAAAAAGGAAATAATGCAAATGGTTGCCCCTGAAGGAGGAGTCTATCAGGCAGGCACACTCTCGGGTAATCCTCTTGCAATGACAGCAGGAATTGAAACATTAAAAATTCTTAAGAAATCCTCTACATATAAAAAACTTGAAAAAATTATGTCCCAATTGGAATATGGACTTAAAGAAGCCTCTGAAAAATCTGGGATAAAGGTTAAATTTTACAGAGCAGGAACTATGTTTTGCACTTACTTTACTGAAACTGAAGTTTTTGACGCAAAAACAGCAAAAACTTCCGATACAGAAAAATTCAAAAAATTCTTCTGGGGAATGCTCAAAAGAGGAATCTATATAGCACCATCTCAATTTGAAGCAGGTTTTATCTCCCTTAGTCATAGTGAGAAAGATATAGAAAAGACTATTCAAGCTGCTTACAAAACATTTAAGGAAGTATGAACTTTTTAGATCCCTTAGGACAACAGGAAAGAGCTGAAGCTTATAGGCTTTTTGCATATCTTTTTATGAATATTCCAGAGTTTGAGCTTATTGAGGAATTCGAGAATTTTGCAGGAATTTCCATAAATGATAGCTATGAAGAGATATGTGAGGATTATATTTATCTATTCAATGAGGGACAGGTGCCCCATTATGAAGGTTATTATAGAGAGCTCCTATATAAGGATATCCCTATTGATTTCAGTCTCCTTCATGTTCAACATTTCTACTGGAATGCAGGTGTAGCCATTGATGAAGAATTTGATCTACCATCAGACCATATATCTATGGAACTTCTCTTTATGAGCTATCTTGTAGAACAAAATCACATAGACTTACAGATAGAATTCCTTAAAAGAATCTGCGAATGGATTCCTATGTTCTGTGATAATCTATATGAGAAAGCAAGAACTGACTTTTATAAAGAAGTTGCAACTTCATTAAAGGAGTTTGTATTATCAGAGTGTGAGGGAACTGGTTGAGCGAGGAAGAAACTAAAAAATCTATATTCAAAGTAATTCTTGAAGCATCAGCACTTGGAATAAACTTTGTTCTTTGTGTTGTTATTGGGGTTATAATGGGTTATTTAATAGATAAATTTATAGGCACATTTCCTCTTTTTTCTATAATTTTTCTTATGGCTGGCTTTGCCGCCGGAGTAAAAGAAATTTTTCGATTTATAAGGAAGGTGAACAGGGCAGATGGACAAGGAAGTAATCAGGAGAATAAATAGGCAGACAATTATTTTTGTTCCTTTACTTACCGTAGCGAGCTATCTAATGTGGCAAGATGAAATTGTAGCATTTAATGTAATTCTTGGTGGCTTTATAAGCTGGTTAAGCTTAAGAGAGCTTGCTTGGGCTGTAAAAAAATTTTTTGGCAAGCCCATGTTTCAACTTACTGTTATCGGTCTCAGTTATTTAAAACTGGGTGCCATATTTCTGTTCCTTTGGTTCATAGCCATAAAAGGACTTTTCAACATTAAAGGCTTGCTGATTGGTTTCATCGCGATTTTAATAGTCTCTGCAAAGGAAGCATATGTTTTTATAAAGAAGCAGAAAGGAGAAGATGCTTCTTCTGAAAGCCAGAGCGAAAGGAAAAATTAAAAAGGAGGCTATATTTGAGCTGGCAACTCTATCTTCTTTTGGCTCTCGCACTTCTTGTAATTATGGCTTTTAAGATAACAAAGGTTCTTGCTATTATTATTCTTCTATCTGTTCTTATAGTTTTCTTGGTAGCCTATTTTTCAAAAAAAGGAGGTAAAAGTGATAAAGCTTGACCTTTCTAATGTTTTGAATGAAGTGATAGGAATTAAAGGTCTTAATTTCTATGAAATTGAAGAGAGTGCTACAAAAGCCCTTACCCTTCTAAAGGGGAAAAAATACAGCGAACTCGAATTCCTAAATCTTCCTTATCAAGATTTAAAAAAGGTTAAGGAAATAGGGGGAAAAGTGAAGGATTATGAATATTTTATTATACTTGGAATTGGAGGTAGTGCTCTGGGACCAAAGGTTATTTTAGAAGCTCTTAGCCCTTTCCATAATTTAACTAAAAAACCAAAAGTATTTATATATGACAATGTAGACCCTACTACATTAAAACATATTATAGAGATTGTAGATTTAAAAAGGACTCTTATAAATGTAATTTCCAAATCGGGTAGCACTTCAGAGACTCTTGCGTCATTTTTAATTTTATGGCGAATGATTAGAGACAAAAAACTTGATGTGAATGAACATTTCGTTTTCACTACAGACCCTGAAAAGGGTAATTTAAGAAAATTGGCAGAAGAATATGAAATTCCTACCTTAGAAATTCCAAGAAATGTGGGAGGTAGATACTCTGTATTGTCTCCTGTAGGACTCCTTTTAGCTGAGGCAATAGGATTAAACAGTGAAACTCTTCTCGAAGGAGCAAAGGAAATATCAGAGAAGGCTTTTAGAGAAAATATCAATGAAAATCCTATGGCTGTTCTTGCATCCATTTTATATTTAATGGATACTCTTAAGGGTAAAAAAATAGTGGTATTTATTCCCTATGCAGATAGACTCAAAAGTCTTTCTGAATGGTTCTGTCAATTGTGGGCCGAAAGTTTAGGTAAAGATGGCAAAGGCACAACTCCTTATCCTTCCTTAGGAACAACTGATCAGCACTCTCAACTTCAACTATGGATGGAAGGACCTGAAGATAAAGTAATCCTTTTCCTCTCTGTTGAACGGCATAATTTTCAGGAAGAAATTCCCGAGGAATTTCACGATATTGAAGGATTGAGATTCTTAGGAGGACATACTCTTGAGGAATTAATGCATACTGAACAACTTGCTACGGAAATGGCTCTATGGCTTAATAAAAAGCCTAACATGAAAATTATAGTTCCTAAAATTAACCCCTATACAATTGGACAGACTTTCCAATTTCTTCAAACAACAACTGCTATGGCAGGAATGCTATATGGTATAAATCCTTTTAATCAGCCTGGCGTAGAACTCGGGAAAAGACTTACCTATGGCGCAATGGGTAAGAGAGGATTTGAGAGTGAGGGAGAAGAAGTAAAAAATTACCTCAAAAGACAAAGAGTTATAATTTAGTTCTTGGATGTTCTTTCCTCCAATCTGAGGGCTTCTCTGTGAGTCCATCTTTCCCCCAAATGCCTTTTTTCTCCTCTCTCGCGAGTCGCTGAGCCTCAACAAATAAATCTGCATATTTCACATTAGGCGGGATTGTATAAACCATCGCATAACCGTTTCTTATCAACAAATAGTTAATCATGTTCCCCTTGTTGTCCCATAGATAAGCAAGAATTCTTCCATACCTATCTCTTTGTTGAACATCAAGCTCGACCTTGACCTGCCAATCGCTCTCCCTTATAAGTTTTTTTAAATAATTTTTTGCTCTTCTTCCCCATGGTTCCTGTGCCAGTTCAGGAGCGTCAATTCCAATTAAACGCACTTTTTCTGTTTTTACAAAAATTCCTAAAAAAGAATCTTTCACTATTGTGACAGTATCACCATCGTGGATTTCTGTAACTCTATAGAAATTTTCGTCCTTTTTAGCACAAACAGCGGTGCTAAAAATCAACAATAAAGTAATTATTAAAAGAAAAAATCTATTTAAAATTCTACCAACTCGCACTTTATAATTATATCAATCTCTAATTTTGTATTTTAAAGCAATTCATCTAACAATATAATTAAAAGATTTTAGTATGTTTTTATTAGGCAATCCAATAGTTTATAATTAATTATATGAAAAAAAAACCAAATATTATTATCACAGGCTTTATGGGAACAGGTAAGACAACTGTAGGGAAAATCATCTCCAATAAATTAAATTTTATCTTTCTTGATATAGATGAATTAATTGAAAAAACTACCGGAATGAAAATATCAGAAATCTTTAAAAAATTTGGAGAGAAGAGATTTAGAGACATTGAAACTGAAATGGTTAAGGTGGTAACAAAAAAAAGAGGGCAAGTAATATCAACAGGTGGAGGTGTGGTTTTAAGAGAGAAAAACTTGCATCATCTAAGGAAATCTGGAATAATCTTTTGTCTCACTGCCTCCCCTAATACTATATTTGAGAGAACAAAGGGGTGCAAAGATAGGCCTCTTCTGCAAGTGAATAATCCTCAGGATATAATTAAAGAACTTATGAATGAGAGAAGACCATTTTACGAGAAGGCTGATATAATAATTGACACAGAGGGTTTGTCTGCTTCTGAGGTTGCAGAAAGAGTAATCAAAGAATATGAAAGGTTAACAAATGGAAAAAATTAGAGTAGAATTGGGAGAGAGAAGTTATGAAATCTTGATTGACAGTGATAACCTTTCTTCCATAGGTGTGAGATTATTAAGATTCCCTATTGGTAAGAAAATAGCCCTTGTGAGTAATCCAACGGTAGCAGAACTCTATGGACATAGAGTTCTAAATGCTCTAAAAAAAGAATCTTTTGATGCCTCCCTAATCTTGATACCTGATGGTGAGACCTACAAAGACTACTTCTGGGCATATCACATACTTACTAAATTACTTGAAATGGGCTTTGACAGAAAATCATGCCTTATTGCTTTAGGAGGAGGTGTTATAGGTGATATTACTGGTTTTGTGGCATCTTTATATATGAGAGGTATTCCTTATATTCAAATACCAACAACTCTTCTTGCTCAGGTAGATAGTTCTGTGGGAGGTAAAACAGCTGTTAATCATAGCCTTGGGAAAAACATGATTGGAACCTTCTGGCAACCCTCTCTTGTTTGGATAGATGTGGATACCCTTAATAGCCTCAATGAAAGAGAGTTTCTCTCAGGACTTGCGGAAGTCATAAAGTATGGTGTCATATGGGATGTAGAGTTTTTTGAATTTCTTGAAAAAAATAGAAATAAAATTTTAACTCGGGATAAAAATAGCCTTATAAAAATAATCAAGAGATCCTGTGAGATAAAATCAGAGGTTGTATCAAGGGACGAAAGAGAAAGTTCCCTAAGAGCAATATTAAACTATGGACATTCAGTTGGACACTCAATAGAAACCCTTACAGGTTACTACTCCTATTTACATGGAGAAGCAATATCAATTGGTATGGTATATGAAGCAAAATTATCCCATATGCTCGGATTTCTTACTAAAGAAGACTTCGAAAGAATAAGAAAAATATTCAAAGAATATGGCCTACCTGTAGATATGCCACCAATTCTTGAAAGTTCGGAGATAATCAACACGGTTCTTCTTGATAAAAAAAATCTTCAAGGTAAGATAAGAATGGTCATTCCCGAAAGCATTGGCAAGATGAAAATAAACTTTGAAGTAAGCGAACATGATTTAAAAAGAGTTATTAATGGCTAAAAGAATACTTATTATTGAGGATGAAAAAGAAATAGCTGATTTGATTGCCTATACATTGCAGAAGGAAAATTTTCAAGTTGACATCGCACTTAATGGCAATGAAGCTTTAAACAAACTAAAAGATAACATATATGACCTACTAATTCTTGATCTCATGCTTCCTTATGTTCAAGGGCTGGAAATATGTAAGTTCGTAAGGAGTAATCCAGCAATGAAAAACGCAGGCATAATAATTGTAACCGCCAGAGCAGAAGAATTTGACCGAATAATTGGACTTGAAATGGGAGCAGATGATTATGTTACAAAGCCTTTCAGTCCAAGGGAGTTAATGGCAAGAGTTAAAGCTGTTTTAAGGAGAATAAAGACGGAAACTCCCGGAAAAATTATTAAAATCGGTGATTTGACCATTGATAAGGATAAATATTTGTTAACAGTAAAAGGGGAACCTCTGAGACTGTCTGCCACAGAGTTCAAGCTTCTTCTTTATCTTGCTGAAAGACCTAATAAAATATTTAGCAGAGATCATCTACTTGATGCTGTATGGGGACAGGACATATATGTAGATGCAAGAACAGTAGATGTTCACATAAGAAGGCTTAGGATGAAAATTGAAAAAGACCCTGATAATCCAGAATACATAAAAACAATGAGAGGGGTTGGTTACTATATAGAGGAATAATGTGGAAATCTGTATTGCAATTATTGTTTTTTTAATCATTATTATTTTCATAATGGCTGGTAAAATAAGAAGTCTTACCGAAAAGGAAGAATTTTTAAAAACTGAGAGCTATGAAGAAGACTATCCTAAAATAATTAATATTCAAAATTTTGAAGCAATTCTAAAGTCAATTACCGATGGAATTATAATTCTTGATCCCCGGGGTAATATTCTTTTTGCCAATAAAAGTTTTAAACAACTAATCAAAACCGACGAATCTCCCGAAGGCAAGCATTTTATAGAAGTTATAAGGAATCTTGATTTACTCAATCTCTTGCGTTCTGCTATGAACAGTATGGAAGAAGTTGGGGAAGAACTTACTATAAGAAAAAGTTGGGGAGAAATTTCCATCTTTGCAAAAGCAATGCCCATGCTTGGACAAGAGGGAGGAATTAAATTTTTAATTGTCCTTCTTCACGATATAACAAAGATTAAACAGCTTGAAAATATTAGAAGAGATTTTGTAGCAAACGTATCCCATGAACTTAAAACCCCTGTTACAGCAATTAAGGGTTACGCAGAAACTCTTCTTGATGGGGCAATTGATGATAGAGATAATGCATCAAAATTTGTGGAAATCATAAAAAAACAGGCAGATAGACTTTCTGAACTTATAGATGACCTCCTTACCTTATCACGTATTGAATCGGGAGACATAGTTATAGAAAAGAAAAATATTGCAATTGAGGATTTAGTACAGTCTGTTTTTGAGATTTTTATTGAAAGGGCTCAAAAGAAAGGAATAAAATTGGATAGAGAAATTAACAAAAATGCAATTATTAATGCAGATCGAAACAAAATAATGCAGATATTAATAAATCTCGTTGACAACGCAATAAAGTTTACCGAAGAAGGCAGCGTTAAGATAAGTTTCAATATGGCAAATGGAGATTTTGTCTTATCTGTAAAAGACACGGGAATAGGGATTCCTAA